>ENA-OQJH01000803-OQJH01000803.1-human-gut-metagenome-genome-assembly--contig:-NODE-803-length-15390-cov-1.848326_pt1 | contig 15390 bp, 23 predicted proteins | sample MGYA00242597_ERZ504763 | MGnify/ENA primary metagenome ERZ504763 (study PRJEB26092, sample SAMD00036359) | human gut metagenome | host: Homo sapiens | study: EMG produced TPA metagenomics assembly of... | reverse complement strand
CCGCATGTTATATTTCGATCACCGAAAAACGCCAAAAGGCATATCTCGGGACTTTGTAAGCAACCTCCAATTTCCGGGCATCCCCGGACTTTAGCACGTCGCCTATACAAAAAATAAAACAAGCATATTCGCTTGTTTCACAGTGAGCGTGCGGGGATTCGAACCCCGGACAACTTGATTAAAAGTCAAGTGCTCTACCAACTGAGCTACACGCCCTCACTATTTCTTCTCAGCTTCCCGAGATAACTGGGCTAGCTGGATTCGAACCAGCGAATGCAGGAGTCAAAGTCCTGTGCCTTACCGCTTGGCGATAGCCATTAAAGACTTTATTTCTGACACTGCATGCCAGTTTGAATTATAAAAGAAAAGGTGGGTAGTGGGACTCGAACCCACGATATCCAGAACCACAATCTGGCGCGCTAACCAACTGCACCATACCCACCATAACGAGCCTGGGGGGATTCGAACCCTCGACCTACGGCTTAGAAGGCCGTTGCTCTATCCAGCTGAGCTACAGACTCATTTTAATATCCCCTTTCAAAAGGCTCTCCGTATTTCTACGGAAAAGCGGGTGATGGGAATCGAACCCACGTATCCAGCTTGGAAGGCTGGTGTTCTACCATTGAACTACACCCGCAGAGTTTATCGGGGTGACAGGATTCGAACCTGCGACCTCCTGGTCCCAAACCAGCGCTCTAGCCAAGCTGAGCCACACCCCGGCATTTCCTACGTTCCTGTCTCTCCCGTAGCGCAATGCCTATTATATTATAAGGTTTTAGATTGTCAATATTTTTTTGCATTTTTTATTTTTTAATGACTTTTTATTTCATCCTGTTTTTACACGCAATTTCCCGTCTTTTACTCTGCCGGACATTCCGTCAATCCAAGTATTTCTGATTGAAATGAGCCTTTCCCTCCTGATCAATCTCCATAATCATATAGCTTCCCTTTCTGCCTTCCTGCCTCGGATATGCCAAACTGCCCGGATTCAGCACAGTGATCCATCCTTCTGTTCAAAATACGGCTTATGTGTATGACCAAACATCACGATATCGACTTTTCGAGCTGCGCCTTCCTCTCTTATATACTCTGAATCCAAAGACACATAATACGGATGTCCGTGAGTAATAAAGGCTTTATACCCACCTATATCGATTTCCTCTTCCCGCGGCAAATCCGAGAAAAAATCATTGTTTCCTCTTACCATATGCTTCTCACATTCCACAACCGAATTAATATAGCTTTCTCCGCCTTCTATATCACCTAAATGAATAAAAAGATCGATCTTCCTTCTTTTCAAGAACACGGTCTAATCCTGTATGTCTGCCGTGTGTATCGCTGACTATCAGTACTTTCATAATAAATCATCTCCGATTTTCCCTTTTAATTTGCGTTTTATCGCACAGAGCGCTTTGCCTCGGTGACTTACTTCATTTTTTTGTTCCGGGCTAAGCTGCGCCGTTGTACAGCCATATTCAGGAAGATAAAAGATCGGATCATAACCAAAGCCGTGCGTTCCCGCCGACTCATGCGCAATCCTTCCCTCGATCGTCTCCCTTACTACGTCTACGCTTCCGTCAGGAAATACAGCCGCTACCGCACATACGAATCTCGCAGTACGCTCTTCATCCGGAACCCCTTCCAGACGATCCAGAAAAATACGGTTTTTAATATCATAGGATGTGTCTTCCCCTGCAAATCTTGCAGAATAAATTCCCGGAGCTTTATCGAGATAATCGATTTCCAGCCCGGAGTCATCCGCAAGAACAATATCGTTTGTAAGAATTCTCGCTACCGATCTCGCCTTAATCTCTGCATTTTCTTCAAAAGACATTCCGTCTTCCACAATATCGATATCCACTCCCGCTTCTTTCATCGAACGATCTTCCGTATTCAGATCTGAAGATCATTTCGTATCTCTTTCATTTTATTTTCATTTCCCGTTGCAAATACAATTCTTCTTTTCATAATGCCATCCCCTGCTCTCTTACCGTTTTCCGCGGCGGTCTTGGACCTTGAAATTGATAGAAATAAGTCCGCAGCATCCCGTTGTAGATTTTCCGGTTTTTATCTGCCTTCCGTCCGAAATACCGTTCCGCTTCCTCATAGCTTGTAATCATATACGCCGACCAACTATCCAGATTTTTAAAGGCGTCTCCGAATTCTTTATATAATTTCGGAAGAGCTTCTTTTTCCTCAAGACGTTCGCCGTACGGCGGATTCGTAATAATAAATCCATACTTTTTCGGATGACTGAGATCCTTTACTTCCCTTTGCTGAAAATGAATCAGATGACCAACCCCTGCTTCCTCTGCATTTCTGCGAGCCGCACGAAGGACAGATGCATCTGCGTCATATCCTTGGATATCAGTCTCTATATCGTCGTCTATCATATCCGTCGCCTCATCGATTGCTTCATACCATGACTTTTCGCAATGATATTTGTCCATGTCTCAGCCGTAAACGATCGGTTCATTCCCGGAGCAATGTTGCTGCGATCATCGCCGCCTCGATCGGAAACGTACCGCTTCCGCAAAACGGATCTACGAGAATCCGGTCTTTTTCCACGGAGTAGCATAATAAGCGCCGCTGCCAGATTCTCTGCGATCGGCGCTTTTCCCGCCACCGGGCGATATCCTCTCTTATGAAGCGATACTCCGGTCGTATCAAGCCCTACCGTCACCGTGTCTTTCATAAGAAACACGCGCACCGGGTAAGACGCGCCTGTTTCTTCAAACCACTTGATCCCGTATTTGCCCCGCAGTCTTTCCACCATAGCCTTCTTCATGATCGACTGAATATCAGATGGACTAAACAGCTTGCTTTTACCGATGCCGCTTTTGCCACCCAGAACTTTCCGTCTTTCGGTATGTAATTTTCCCACGGCAGCTCCTTCGTTTTCTCAAACAGCTCGTCAAATGTCTTTGCCTGAAAACTGCCGACTTCATCAATACACGCTCCGCAGTCCGCAAAAATATGTTTGCCCTGCAAACAGCCTCCGCGCCTCCGCGAAAAGTAACCCTGCCGTCTTCCACCTGTACGATCTCGTATCCGAGTTGTTCAACCTCTCGTTTGAGTACCGATTCCAAACCAAAGTGACAAGGGGCTATCCATTCTATTTTATCCATGAACTTATCCGTCCTTACCTTTTTCTTCCTACAATATTACTATAAAACAGGGCAGAGTAAAGTTGAAGTTTACTCCGCCTGCCATTGTTTTACTATTATTTTACCGAATAAAACATTTCACATCGTATTCTGTAAATACGAGATGTTTTTCACCTAATCTTTAGTATTTGTCAGATTCGTCAAACGCGTCTCTGATCTTACCACAGTTTTTATTTCCGCCGTAGCTCATAGCAGACTTTGCGCTGTTTTTATCTGCATTTTTGTTTGCGTTTTTACTTGCATTTCTGCTTGCATTTTTTGTTGTGTTCTTATCGCAATTTTTGCTGCTGTTCTGTGACTCTGAATAAGAAGAGAAAGCTCCGTTTTTTGACTGTGCGTTTTTGTCTGAATTGTTTGCATTACTGTAGTTTTTTTGCCATTGTATTTTCCTCCTGTTTTTTTGATTCAAAACTAGTATTTCTCCTTATTATTTTTTTATTCCTCTTTTTATTTGTGTTTTTCTTTGTATTTTATTAAATTTTTCAAATATTTTTGTTCAATTTCTTAATTTTTTGCTTTGCTTTTTCCATTTTCCTATATTATACTGTTTCTTGTAGAAAGGTTATTTTCTACAACCCCTTATTAATTATTTATACTCCCCTCAAAAGACCGATGGCTCCCCCATCGGTCTTTTACTTTCTTTTCTCTTCTTAAAGCGGGATGTTCATATTTTGTTCATTTATTATTTTAAATTCTTTCATTTTCTCCTCACGTTTTCTTCATTTATATCGCATATACTAAGCTTACCGAATTAAAGGTGATTACAAGTTGTTTTTGCATAAACTTTTTCATAATACATGCGGGAATCATATTGATTACCCGGCATCCTCCCTTTTCAGAACTATTTTTCTCCATATTCGTATTTTCACTCTGACGCTTACGATTCTCCTTCTTCGCCTTTATATAACTCATACCCTTTAAGCATCTTTGTGATTTTTCCGACGCTCAATCCGTTCCAAAACTTTCTTCCCGGTCTCCGCCGCTTGTTTATAATCGCCCTGCGCTGCTTCCAGCTTCATTTTTCTTACGCCGGCCTCTTCTAATTGTATCGGATCTTGCTCCCATTCGATCAGTTGACCGTATGTTTGAATCTGCTCCGTCTTCATTCCCGACCGCTCATAAGCATCGGCCAGTTTCCACAAAACGGACAATCTCGCTTTTTCCCCTATCTCTATCGCCTTTTGATTTCCACTATCCGTATGTTGATCCAAATACAATTCCATCCATTCCGCAGCGGCATCTGTTTTCCACTCTTCGTCTGTCACATTTTCTTTCACTTCATCCGCATCTGCCGTATCTTTTTTCTTTCCTCGTTTTCTGTATCTCCGTCTCTATCTGACCGCACCTCCGCTTCTCTGTTTGCTCTTTTATCTTTGCCCATATCTGTTTCTGTCATTTCCACACCTAGTTCTGTCGTTTCTGAGCCTGTTTTTGTCGTTTCTACATCTGTTTCTATTGTTTCTATATCTGTTCCCGTATCTGTTTTTATATCCTCCCTGTATCTTTCTCCGTTCGATACAGCCAGATCTGTGTGAGCGTCTCCCATATAAACCGCCGCCAAATACATCCCGCCGCACCTGCCGCGATTCCCGACCATACTCCGACACGCTTTTTGTCTGTCTTTTCTGTTTTGTTCCTCACTGTAGGAAGTTCTTTTAAAACTTGCAGAAACGAGCTGTATTTTTTTCTTGTCTCTCCGATGCATTTCCCACATATACGAAAAAGACGGATTTCTTCCCGTTTTGTCAGCGCCGGAACTACTTTCATATATGCCAGCATAAAACGAAGCGTATTCCCGTATCCAAACAGATCAGGCTCTCTGCTGCCGCAAGTATCCATTTCGTATACCGGTCTGATAAAATGACTTCTGACAGCTCTTTTCTGCATCTGCTTCATCACCTCGGCATTTTCTCTCGATTCTGTATCCAGAAACAACACTTCTCCTTCATCAGACAACACAATTCCATACGGATTCAAATACTTATAATTCTGTCCTTCACCGCATCGCTCATACTGCTCTGCACAGACTGCCATTTTCGGAACCATCCAAATAAAAACTGCTTTATCGACGACCGCTTCATTCTTCATACGATCGATAAGCAGCATACCATGTACACAATCCATGCTTCTGCGGCAGTAACCTCCGTATTCGACAAATTTCAATACTTCATACATTTTTCCAAGTTCACTGCATTCATTTTTCCATATTCACTTTTTCATCGGGTGCACATAACCGGAAGCGGGGCGTCCCTCCTGCCCCGTTCCCGAATGAGCTTATTATTCTTGGCGAAATCCGGCGAAACAACTGCCGTAAAAGATGTGTCTTGAATCAGACTCATTTAATAAGTATTTGTATCTTACTTGAATTTATACAGAAAAGCAAGTGTCTGCATTATCTTTTTTCTTTTGCTTTTTTGCCTTTTTCTTTTGTCTCTTTCTTACGTCTACACAATCCGGTCAAGCTGTTCAAGAGCCGCTGCGATCACTTTATCCATATCATAGTATTTATAATTCCCGAGTCTTCCGCCGAAAATCACGTTTTCCTCTTCGTCCGCCAGTTTTTTATACTGTTCATATAAAGCGTTGTTTTTTTCGTCGTTGACCGGATAATAAGGCTCCATTCCAACTGCCCACTCCGAGGAGTATTCTCGTGAAATCACAGTTTTCTCCTGCTTTCCGAACTCAAAATGCTTATGTTCGATCACACGTGTATAAGGCACTTCACCATCGGTATAATTGACAACCGCATTCCCCTGATAATTGTCACAGTCAAGTGTCTCCGTCTCAAATCTCACCGAACGATACTCAAGCGCTCCGAGTCTGTAACCAAAATATTCATCGATCATCCCCGTAAATATGATCTTGTCTGCAATATCCGCATTCTGAGCACGAAATTCAAAAAAGTCTGTTCCCGTAAGAACATCCGCTTTTTCAAGCATTTTTTCCACGATCGGAGTATAGCCGCCGATCGGGATTCCCTGATATCTGTCGTTGAAATAATTGTTGTCATACACAAAACGAAACGGAAGCCTCTTAATGATAAATGCCGGAAGTTCCGTACATTTTCTTCCCCACTGCTTCTCTGTATATCCCTTGATCAGTTTTTCGTAAATATCCTTCCCACCGAGGAAAAGCGCCTGCTCCTCAAGGTTTTTCGGTTCTGTTATCCCCGACTCTTTTCGTTGTCTTTCGATGATCTTCTTTGCCTCTTCCGGTGTTTTTATTCCCCACATCCTGCTGAATGTGTTCATATTAAACGGCAGATTATACAACTCGTCTTTATAAACTGCTACCGGAGAATTAATATAGTGATTAAACTCCGCAAATTGATTTATATAATCCCATATTTTTTTATCAGACGTATGGAAAATATGCGCTCCGTACTTATGCACATGAATCCCTTCTACATCTTCACAGTAAATATTTCCGGCAATGTGATCTCGTTTATCGATCACAAGACATGACTTTCCCTTTTTCCAAGCTCATATGCCATAACTGCGCCGTATAATCCCGCACCGACGATCAGATAATCATATTTTTTCATACCAAGCCTCTCTTTCCGCGCCGCAAAATATCAGCGCTGATTTATCCTGTATTTTAACAGCATAACATCTTTTCCGCAATTTTTCTTATAATGTATCACTTTTTGTCATTTTCGTTATTTTGCCTATGTTTTTGATTTTTTTTGTTTACAAATTAGTCATTATGCACTAAAATAATTGTATATCCGTCCGCAGCAACAACCTGCGGGCAAACATACAGAACGGAGGTACTTCATCATGAAAGGAAATGTAATTGTCGGACAATCCGGTGGTCCGACAGCGGCAATCAACTCAAGTCTCGCGGGAGTATACCGCACTGCCAAAGACAGAGGCGCAAACAAAGTATACGGTATGCTTTTCGGCATTCAGGGACTCCTTCAAGAGCGTTACATTGATTTGTCCGAGTACATTACGAACGATCTTGATACAGAACTTTTGAAAAGAACCCCTGCGGCTTTCCTCGGATCATGCCGCTATAAACTGCCTGAGATCCACGAGAATAAAGACGTATACGAAAAATCTTTTCAATTCTCGAAAAGCTTGACATTGAAGCCTTTATTTACATCGGCGGAAACGACTCAATGGATACGATCAAAAAACTTTCTGATTACGCCATTGTAACAGGTTACCGCACCCGATTTATCGGATGCCCTAAGACGATCGACAACGATCTTGCTCTTACAGACCACACTCCGGGATACGGAAGCGCCGCAAAATATATCGGAACATCTGTAAAAGAAATCATCCGCGACAGCTTCTGCCTTGAATATGGAAAAGGGCTTGTTTCTATCGTTGAGATCATGGGAAGAAACGCCGGATGGCTGACCGGAGCGGCAGCTCTTGCAAAGGGCGAGGACTGTTTGGGACCAGATCTTATCTATCTGCCTGAACTTCCTTTTGATATCGAAGCTTTCAGCGAAAAAGTAAAAGATCTTCTGGCGAAAAAACCGTCGGTTGTTGTCGCCGTTTCGGAGGGAATCCGTCTCGCCGACGGAAGATATGTATGCGAACTCGGACAAAGCGTTGATTTTGTCGATGCGTTCGGTCACAAACAGCTTTCGGGAACTGCGAACTATCTCGCAAGCTATATCGCCGGAGAATTCGGCTGCAAAACCCGTGCGATCGAATTGAGCACGTTGCAGCGCTCCGCTTCCCACTGCGCTTCCAGAGTCGATATTCTCGAAGCTTATCAGGTAGGCGGCGCGGCAGTAAAAGCTGCGGATGAAGGAGATTCCGGCAAGATGGTCGTTCTCCAGCGTCTTTCCGACGATCCGTATCAATGCGGAACAGAAGTAAAAGATGTGCATAAGATTGCAAACGACGAAAAAGTCGTTCCGCGCGAATGGGTTACAGAAGACGGATCTTATGTAACCGACGATTTTGTTTCATATGTACGCCCGCTCATTCAAGGTGATGTATCTCCGGTAATGGTTGACGGTATCCCGCGTCACCTCTACCGCAAAATTAATTCACATACTGCCGCTCCTGATATCTATGATATGTTCACGATCAGGATGCGGCAGTTTTTATATCCGGTTTTATAACACTGCTCCTTTTTATTCTCTTGTCTCTTTCTTATTCTTCCTTTATACTTTACCTATATACAGATGCGTTTTTCACTTATATATGATTACATATGAATCCATTTATTTCCGTTACGCGTCTTTGTTTCGCATAATAATTATTACAGCAATCTTATATTCAAGGAGGTTTTTTCATGCTTATTAAAAACGGTTTTCTTATAGACCCTGCCACTAAAAAATCTGGAAATTACGATATCCGAATCAAAAACGGGATCATTACAGAAATCGGAAACACTCTTTCACCTGCCCCAAACGAGCAGGTAACAGATGCCGCCGGTCTGACTGTCGCGCCGGGACTTATCGATACGCATATCCATTTCCGTGACCCCGGATTTACTTACAAAGAAAATATCCACACAGGTTCACAGGCCGCCGCCGCAGGAGGATTTACTTCTGTCATCTGTATGGCAAATACGTCTCCGGTCGTAGACAATACAGAAACTTTAACAGATATTTTAGAAAGAGCGAAAGACGAAAAAATACACGTCTATCAGGCCGCTTCCGTCTCTCATAAACTGCGCGGCGAAGAAATGACCGACATGGAAGCGTTGAAAACTGCCGGAGCATGCGGATTTACCGACGATGGCATTCCGTTGAAAACGCCGCGTTTTTATACGAGGCAATGGAAAATCCAAACAGCTAAACGTACCGATCAGCCTTCATGAAGAAGATCCGTCATTTATTAAAAACAACGGCGTCAACCACGGCGCGGTGTCTGAACAGCTCGGCATTTACGGTTCTCCCTCTATCGCCGAAGAATCCCTCGTCGCAAGAGACTGCATGATCGCGCTGCATTCAGGCGCCGACGTTGTTATGCAGCATATCAGCTCGGGACGTTCCGTAGACATTATCCGCCACTTTAAATCACTCGGCGCAAATATTCACACGGAAGCAACGCCGCACCATTCACACTGACAGACGAGGCTGTTCTGACATATGGAACACTTGCAAAGATGAACCCGCCGCTTCGCTCCGAAGCTGACCGTCAGGCAATCATCGCCGGACTCGCCGACGGAACGATCGATATTATCGCAACAGACCATGCCCCGCACAGCAAAGAAGAAAAAGAACGCTCCATCACTGCCGCTCCAAGCGGAATCATCGGTTTGGAAACATCACTGGCGCTCGGGATCACTTCTCTTGTACGCAAAGGGCATCTGTCACTTATGCAGCTTCTCGAAAAAATGACGATCAATCCCGCCAGACTGTATCATTTAGACGGCGGAAAAATCGAAAAGGGCGCTCCTGCCGACCTCGTGATCTTCGATCCCGAAGCAAAATGGATTCCTGAATTCTTCGCTTCCATGTCGTCAAATTCACCGTTTATCGGCTGGGAATTGTACGGGAAAGTGAAAATGACTGTATGCGGCGGAGAAATTGTATACACTGCCATTTAATTACTTTTAAAAATCTCCATCCTTCAAGTAAGAATGGAGATTTTTTATATAATACTATAAAGACTCCTTGACCAAAAGAAAAGCGATGACAAACATCTAAAACATGTAAGTTATTACCATAACCTATGCATTTTGTTACATTTCAAAAAAAGAGTAAAAATAGTGTTATAATTAAGGAGAAAAAATATCATCTATTCAAACTCTCAAATAAATTGACAGCAACACAAAGTCAATCACCCTAACCAAAAATATTTTTAACTAATCGTTATGTTGCCTCAAGAAATATATCATAAGGAGTGATACCATTGGAATTTTTTATTTAGTTTGCCATAAAAGGTTATAAGTTTTAAATTCCTCTTAATAAAAGGCGAAAAAATGGAGTCAATTATAAAAAAAGTCGGTCGGTTCTTTCAATCACATAAAGTAGAAACTGATTCCCCTATTTTTGCAAAGGAAAAATCAGAAGAATTTATTGCGAAAGATAATATTGAACAAATCACTGATTTTTACACATTAGCGGGTCATACAGAATCTGCAGCCCGTGAAAAAGCAATCACATATATATCGGAACGTGATGATACTTATCAAAAAGCAATCGCAAAAGTTTATGATGTAACTGACGAAAAGTTTTGGGCATATTTAGAGAAATTAAAAAACTATAAACAAAGCAACCTATTAGAATTAAAAAAGAATTCTATAAAGAGTTATGCCAATGAAAACTTTACTTTTAGTTTTCATTAAATTCACTACTTTTAAATATTTGATGTACGAGGAAGGGAACAGATATGAAAAAATTTTTTAAAAAAACTACATTAATTCCAATTTTATTTGCTATGTTAATTTACTCTCCACTCATCACAAGCCATGCAACGCACTTAGAAACTCAAACCAAACGTCAGTCATTGCAAAAAGGAAGCGTAGTTCAAGATCAACATGTTTTTGCAATACCCGATAATGGATGGAATGTAGTGGACATAGAATTAGACTATTACGAATCTTATTATTCTTCCACTAATACACAGAATGCATTTCCATTTCGTCAAAAATTTTATATGATAAAAAGATCTGGCGCTGGAGCTAACAATATTTCTGTAGATGTATCTAACGCATTACATACGGATGGAACTAACAAAGTTATTATATCACCGTTCCAACAAGGCGATTTGTTGGTAGATACTAGCAAGTGGGAATGGGGATGGTACTATTTTAACACTACAGTAAAATATTATCCTAAAAACACTACCTACAAAGGACAAATCACATATTTATTAACCTGTCCAGATGGAATTCCTATGGCCTACTCAAACTCAGCAACCATACCATTAGCAACAAAATAATTTTGTGATCACCCTTAAAAATTTAAAATTGCTATTAAAAAGCAAAGAAATGGAGTCAATTATGAAAAAACGAATACTAATAGCTACATCATTACTTGTTATTTTAATCATAGGATCAATATCTGTATATGCCACATCATTTGAGTCCAATATTGATATCATGGAAAAAGTCGGACAGTTATTTAAATCTCATAAGGAAAAAAGTGATAATTCTATTTTTGCAAAAGGGAAATCAGGTGGAATTATTACAAAAGACGATATTGAACAGGCTACCGAATTTTACATTTTAGCCGGATATACCGAATCTACTGCTCGCGAAAAAGCAATTAAATATATGTTAGAACGTGATGCTACATATCAAAAGGCAATTTCAGAAGGCTATTCTGTAACCGATGAGGAAGTTTGGGCATATTTGGATGAATTAAAAGAGATCATAAACGGAGCAACAAATAAAGACGAAGCACAAGCTTTAATTAATCAGTTCGATTCTGAAGAAGAATATTGGCAACACGAATTTGAAGTTTATAAAATCAATCTACCGATTGAGAAATATTTAAACTCCGTAAAACAAGATTACTTAAATAACGCTGCAACCATCTACTCAGAATCAGAACACGAAACAGAACACTTGAACAGCTGCAATGAGTACCTTCAAAACCTCCAATCTGATTTAGCAGAAAAAGAAGATTATGAAATAATGGAATAAAAATGTTTAATAACAACTTAAAATATCGCATCTTAAACCTGTCATTTAAGATGCGATATTTTTATGCCCCCCTATCCATTCAAATGAACTGTTCCTATATAGCTTTTTTCAAATTTCCATCCGCTCTTCAAATCTGTACTTGTAAAATCAGCTTTTTTATTTCCATACTCCCCCTGACCGAGGGTTAAGTAATAAACTCCATTCTCATATTTCAAACTGTCCACTTTATTCAGAAACATCACTTCTTCCGAAACAGTATCCCACGGAAGCTCTATTTCCGCAAATGACGCCCCGCCGTTTTCTGTCACAAGTACATGCGGCCACGAATTTTCTCCAAATTGTTCATCCATCGTAAGCATCCCGGCTGACTGATCGGCAAATGCAAGTCCCGACAAATCCATCCGTTTTCCACAGCTACAGGTGTTGTCTCCCAAGTTGCGCCGCGTCATGCGTCCAGCCGATGTAAGTAGCCCCGCCGGTTCCCATTGACCAGTCTGTTCCAAGACCTACATATCCGTTTTCAGGATCAAGAAAACGAACAATTCTCGAAGTGCATAGTCTCGGATACTCCTCCTGAAATACAAAATCAGTCCAAGTCTCACCGTCATCTTTTGAGACATGAAGCGTCGGGGTCTCGCCCCAAAATACTGCAAACATTCCGTTTCCGTCTGCGTAAACACTGTTCTCCGGAATCATATTTCCTTGACCGTATACCGCTTTCGTTTCTTCCAACTGCTTTGTCGTCAAACCGCTTGCAACCCATGTTTCCCCACTGTCATCTGTCAGCATAAGTTCCTCTCCCCTGAAATAATAATCGGTCTGCATCACTGTCTCCGTCTGACCGACAAGCGCATTTTCATCTGCCGGAGCACAGATATATTCGATCCTCTCTCCCATCACTCCTCCACCGTCAGTCAGAGAGATCACAACCTGCGAACTTCCGTCGCTTGCCCCTCCTGCTCCCTGCTGATATTCTTTCTGTGTCAGCACGGAAAATCCGTTTCCGTCTCTTCCGTCTATCACTACATCCACATCTTGAAGCCGTCTGTCCTGACTGTATTCCACGACATATCTGTCAAAATCCAACTCCTTCATCTGCGCCATTAGCGGGAGCATTTTTATCTGGCTGTCCAAATAATCCACTTCTGCATTCGGGTCATACTCAGTCGGAAACGCCTCGTTTACATTTTCTGTTTTACTAAGCTTTCCTTCTCTGCTGTCATACCTGTAATAAATATCTTTCATGTATTCATCTGATTCGTCAAATTCTTGAATATTAAACGCAAAGTCGTACACTTCTCCGTTTTTCCACAACTCTGCCTCGATATCGGAAACAAGAAATTTTTTCGGAAGTTTCTCTTTTTCTTTCTCAGACATCCATTCGATCATTCCTTTCAGTCCGTCTTTTTCTAAAACCTACTTCCGTACTTTGTTTCGACGCATATTCTATGTACTCCCTTAACAAATGATAAGCATACTTTCCTGCAAAAAAATGTAACTGCTGCCATTATGATCACTATGACAACAAACACAATAAGAAATTTTGCGCCTCGTCCTGTTTTTCTGTTCATTCCCATATTTTCTCCTCTCTATTCTAAGCGCTCCGAATCTGATTTACTCTTTTTGACATTCCATCCTTTCATTCCAAATGGATTTCTCTAATGCATAATGATCGGAGCTGTTTTTCCATCGCTACTTTGCACAAAGTAACTGTTCCGCCTTCTTCTATCCGGCTTCCTCCCGCTTCCACTACGCAGTCTTTATTTAACACAAGCGTCCATTTCGGATCATCACTGGGAAATACAACTGCAAGCGTTCCATACTGAAGACATTCTTCCGGTTCATAATGCTCTTTACCTTCCGGTGTTTCAATATCGATTCCGCCGTTTTCTCCTGTTCCTACTTCCAACTTATAATTTTCTCCCCGGTCTTCCGGCATCCATGTACCATAAGCCACATTTGCCACATAATAATAAGATACCGCTTCATTTCTGTCTCCGTAAGTCGCCACAAACTGATGCACCTGATCATCTTCCGGCGACTCATATGTAAGAGCACACACATCGTTTTCAAGCCACTGTACTTTCACATCATCTTTCACAGTAAACGGAAATACATCAGACTGCGCTCCGAACAGCAGCCCCCGCTGCCGATAAAAAACCGCTCTTCCGTTTTCATCAATTTTCAGACACATTGTATTTGAAAAATCAGGTGCAAGATCAACGATTTCCCTCTGCTTTGGAAAACAAAATGGACAAACCGCAATTCCTGCAGCTAATAAAATCGCCGTTACTGCAATAACAGATTTTTTTTCCATATCGGGCGGAGTTTTTCAATGCACATGCCGCCGGCCCAAAAAAGGAAAACTGCCGCCGCGTTTATCACATATGGAGTTACATTCCTTATATAGATCAATCCAAGTTCTCTTCCCTGAGTCAGAGTCCAAATCTGCACTATGATCAACCCACCGCAGACAAGATTAGCAGACAGCCAAAAACATCTTTCCATGTGATCCGAATCGTTTCCGCCTTTCTTTCGGCTCGCTCCAACACAATTTCCAAAAGCTTCTTATCCTCATCCGATACGGCAGTTTCCGCTCTTTTCTCTTGTTCAATCTGTTCTCCCATTAAAATTTCATCAACTGTCACTCCAAGCGCCTTTCCAAGTTCAGGAAGGATTCCGATATCCGGCATTCCCTGACTTGTCTCCCATTTTGACACAGCCTTATTCGTAACCCCAAGCAGCTCTGCCATTTCCTTCTGAGTCATTCCGCGTTCCTTTCTCTTTCGCGCAATAAATTCTCCGGTCTTATTTCCTCCTTTATTTTTTACTCTTTTCTCCGGTCTGTTTTCTATTACATTTTCCGATGTATTATCCTGTCCGCTTTTTCTCCCATAGTCAACTTCTTTTTCATTTCCTGCTTCACTGTTTTTTCTTTCTTGCATTTTGTTCCTCCTTCCGCATCGTCTCGCAGAAAGTAAATATTTACTGACCTAATCATATCAAACTATGAAAATTTTACAATACACGTTCATTTTCCATCGGTCTACGCTGCGTAGACTCCCTAAATCAAACGTAAATCATTCGGTTTTCATAAAATTTGAGAATCCCCCGGCTGATCATACAAAAACAGACAAGAAAAAACAGAATACAAATACAAATTTAACACTTTACAAACATCTTTCTTATGATAAAATATCATTTGTCGAGCGGAAGTGGCGGAATGGCAGACGCGCTAGATTCAGGTTCTAGTGGGAGTTTATCCTGTGAGAGTTCAAGTCTCTTCTTCCGCATTGCTGACGAAAGTCGAGAAACCTTATTAAATCTAAGGTTCTCGTTTTTATGCTTAATTATCCCATCCATTTTTCGCAAAAACTTTATTCATCCGCAGCGCCCCCGATCAACTCTTCCATCCGAAATAAGCCGTCTTCTAATTGTTTCTTAGACTTCATAAGCCATTTATCCAATATTACAAGCGCACCTTTTCCTTTTTAATATCTCATAAATGATGATATACTTATTACAACAACCGTTAAAACTTTTATATCAAACAAGGGGGAAAACAGATCATGAAAGGAAAATACTTAAAAAAAATGGATGTCTGTCTTTTTATCAACAGCACTGGCAATCAGCAGCATTTCAGGTTGCGGAAATTCAG
>ENA-OQJH01000802-OQJH01000802.1-human-gut-metagenome-genome-assembly--contig:-NODE-802-length-15408-cov-1.662129_pt1 | contig 15408 bp, 16 predicted proteins | sample MGYA00242597_ERZ504763 | MGnify/ENA primary metagenome ERZ504763 (study PRJEB26092, sample SAMD00036359) | human gut metagenome | host: Homo sapiens | study: EMG produced TPA metagenomics assembly of... | reverse complement strand
TGCTGCGATTGCTGCTTCCGGTGTTGCGGTATTTGCATGGAAAGGCGAGAATCTTGCCGACTACTGGTGGTGCACATTGCAGGCATTGAACTTCCCCGGCGGAAAAGGTCCGAATGTGATTGTAGACGATGGTGGTGACGCTACCATGATGATTCATGTCGGTTATGATGCCGAGAATGATGCTGCCGTATTGGACAAGGAAGTGCATGCGGAGGATGAAATCGAACTGAATGCCATTCTGAAAAAAGTATTGGCTGAGGATAAGACTCGCTGGCATCGTGTGGCTGAGGAAATGCGCGGCGTATCGGAAGAGACAACGACCGGTGTACACCGTTTGTATCAGATGCAGGAAGAAGGCAAATTGCTGTTCCCGGCATTTAATGTGAACGATTCGGTTACCAAGTCTAAGTTTGATAATCTCTACGGATGTCGTGAGTCACTGGCTGACGGTATCAAGAGAGCGACCGATGTGATGATTGCCGGTAAGGTAGTGGTGGTATGTGGTTACGGTGATGTGGGCAAGGGATGTTCGCATTCAATGCGCTCTTATGGTGCGCGTGTGCTTGTGACGGAAGTCGATCCGATTTGTGCGTTGCAGGCTGCTATGGAAGGTTTCGAAGTCGTAACGATGGAAGATGCCTGCACCGAAGGTAATATCTTCGTGATACTACGGGGAATATCGATATCATTCGCATGACCACATGGAGAAAATGAAAGATCAGGCGATCGTATGTAACATCGGCCACTTTGATAATGAAATCCAGGTGGATGCGTTGAAACATTATTCGGGCATCAAATGTGTAAACATCAAGCCGCAGGTAGACCGCTATTATTTCCCGGATGGTCACAGCATTCTTTTGCTGGCTGACGGTCGTCTGGTGAATTTGGGATGTGCGACAGGCCATCCGTCATTCGTGATGAGTAACTCATTTACCAATCAGACGCTGGCCCAGATCGAGTTGTTCAACAAGAAATACGAAGTAAATGTATACCGCTTGCCGAAGCACCTGGATGAAGAAGTGGCTCGCCTGCATCTCGAAAAGATCGGGGTGAAACTGACGAAGCTGACTCCGGAACAGGCCGCTTATATCGGTGTATCGGTAGACGGACCTTATAAGGCTGAACATTATAGATACTAATTTAATTGACAATTGACAGTTGACAAATGACAATGAACAGCTATATGGAACGAGTGATCTGCCGGGCTGTTATTGTTGACCATCAATTGTCAATTGTCAATTGTCAATTGTCAATTTTATGAAGAAGTTCCTTCCCGACTTAATTGCTATTTTAGCTTTTATCATCCTTCTTTTGCTTATTTTTTTCCGGCTGATATCGAAAGTCGTATTCTGTTTCAGCACGATACGGTGGCTGGAGTGGGAGCCGGTCAAGAAGCTCAGGAATATCTTGAACGTACAGGAGAACGTACCCGCTGGACAAACTCTCTTTTTGGTGGTATGCCTACCTATCAGATGTCTCCGAGTTATGATTCTACCAAACCGCTGAAGTGGATAGAAAACATCTATCACTTGTATCTTCCATCTTATGTGGTGCTGATTCATCATGATGCTCGGGTTTTATATCCTTTTGCGGGCATTCGGGTTGTCTGTCTGGTTATCTGCTTTAGGGGGGATTATCTGGCTTTCTCCTCCTATTTCTTTATTTTGATATCGGCAGGGCATATCTGGAAATTTGTCACATTGGCTTATATTCCGCCTACGATTGCCGGTATTGTACTGGCTTATCGGAAGAAATATCTGTTGGGAGGGATTGTGACTGCTTTGTTTATCGCGCTTCAGATTCAGTCGAACCATATTCAGATGAGCTACTACTTCATGTTTGTCATCCTGTTTTTTGTAGGAGCTTACTTTGAAGATGCTTATAAGAAGAAGGAGTTGCCGCATTTTTTTCAAGGCAAGTGCCGTTCTGGCATTGGCTGCGATGATAGGAGTGTGTGCGAACCTCTCCAATCTATACCATACTTATGAGTATAGTAAGGAGACTATGCGCGGAAAGAGTGAACTGAAACAGGAAGGACCTGCTGCCAATCAGACCAGCAGCGGACTGGACCGTAACTATATAACGAACTGGAGTTATGGAATTGGTGAAACGCTTACTTTGCTGGTTCCGAATGTAAAGGGAGGGGCATCGGTTCCTTTATCCAAGAATGAGACTGCATGGCAAAGGCGAATCCGATGTATAGTAACATCTATTCGCAGCTGACACAGTATTTTGGCGATCAGCCCATGACTTCCGGACCGGTCTATGTGGGAGCTTTTGTTTTATTTCTGTTTATATTGGGGTGCTTTATTGTTAAAGGACCGCTGAAATGGGCTTTACTGGGAGCTACTATCTTCTCTATTCTACTTTCGTGGGGAAAGAATTTTATGGGACTTACGGACTTTTTTATCGATTATGTACCGATGTATAACAAGTTCCGTGCCGTATCTTCTATCCTAGTTATAGCTGAATTTACGATACCTTTATTAGCGGTCTTTGCCTTAAAAGAAGTGCTGGCTAAACCGGAAATATTAAAGTTGAAAGAAAATCGGACAGGAGTAATTATCACTTTGGTATTAACAGCCGGTGTTTCACTGATTCTGGCTGTTGCCCCGGGAGTTTTCTTCTTCTAGTTATATTCCGGCACAAGAGATGGCAGCTCTGCAGCAAGGACTGCCTGCCGAGTATTTATCTCCGATCATTACGAATCTGGCCGAAATGCGCAAGGCAATGCTGACTTCGGATGCATGGCGCAGTTTCTTTATTATAGTAGTAGGATGCTTCTTATTATTCCTTTATCAGCAGAAAAAAGTTGAAGGCTTCTTTTACTATGACAGGTATCGTGCTTCTGTGTCTGATTGATATGTGGACTGTCAATAAGCGCTATTTGAATGATGAACAATTTGTATCGAAGTCAAACCAGACAGGAGCATTCGTTAAAACTCAGACGGATGAGATAATTCTTCAGGATACGGCTTTGAATTATAGGGTGTTGAATTTCGTAGGATTTCCCGGTAATACTTTCAATGAAAATAATACCTCATATTGGCATAAGAGTGTGGGTGGTTATCATGCGGCCAAGTTGCGTCGTTATCAGGAAATGATCGATCATCATATAACTCCGGAAATGAAGGATGCCTATCAGGAAGTTGCCGGCGCAGGCGGTGCGATGGATAGTGTGGACGCTTCCAAATTCCGTGTGCTGAATATGCTGAATACGAAGTACTTTATTTTCCCTGCCGGACAGCAAGGACAGACGGTTCCTGTTGAAAACCCTTATGCGTATGGTAACGCTTGGTTTGTGGATAAGGTGCAGTATGTCAATAATGCAAATGAAGAGATTGATGCGCTGAATGATATTCTTCCAACGGAAACAGCAGTGGTTGATGCGAAATTTAAAGATCAGTTGAAGGGTGTGACGAAAGGTTACAAAGACTCCTTATCTACCATTCGTCTGACCAGCTATGAACCGAATCGCCTGGTATATGAAACTTCTTCTGCTAAAGATGGAGTGGCTGTTTTCTCTGAGATTTATTATCCGGCTGGCAGGCCAAGATTGACGGACAGCCGGTGGACATTGCCCGTGCTGACTATATCTTGCGTGTGATGAATGTTCCCGCAGGCCAGCATACGATTGAGATGTGGTTTGACCCGCAGAGCTTGCATGTTACGGAAGCATAGCTTATGCGTCACTGGCTTATTGCTGATCGGGTGATGATTCTGATTTGGTTCAGCAAGAAGAAGTTAATAACTCCGAAAAAAAAGGAGGCTGAGAACTCTTAAACTTTTTTTCTGATCTTGTACTATATTGTACTCTATATACCTTAAGCGTCTCTTCATCCCGAAGAGAGCCGCTTATGCATTCACTAAAAAATTATGAAAAACAAACGCTGTTTTGCTGTTAATTGATTTTATATTCCAAAGTTAAGTGGTTCTTTAAACAGAAGAAAAGGAAATCGACAAAGGGCGAAGATTTGTCTATTAAATATAGTGATATTATAATAATTAAGGTGGATATCAGGACTGAAAAAGGAAAATATGAACATAAACAGTCGATATATGGATAGTCCCATTTTGTCGCAACCCATTAAATTTGTGCCTGAATATAGAGCGATTATTATGAAAAGACTATTGTTCATTTTTACCTTTTTTGCCTCCTTGCCATTCATGGAGGCGCACAGAATATTCTGACTCTGGAGAACTGCCTTCGTATAGGGATTGAGAACAATCTCTCTTTACAGGGAAAACGAAAAGCGATGCAGAAAAGTAAGTATGGCATTTCGGAGAATCGGGTGAAGCTGTTGCCGCAAATCAATGGCTTTGCCAACTTTAATGATAATATCGATCCGCCTGTCTCAGTAACTGACGGTTCTTCCTATGGAGTACCTTATAATATTACCCGAACGTTGCAATATAGTGCCAATGCCGGGATAGAATTGCAGATGCCACTTTATAATCAGACTCTCTATACTTCGATTTCCATAGCAGAGATTGTGGATGAGATGAGCCGGTCTTTCGTATGAAAGGCACGGAAGATTGATCTTGCAGATCAGTAAAATGTACTATCTGGGACAGGTTACTGCGGAACAGATTGCATTGATAAAAGCCAATATCACCCGATTGGAAGAACTGAGAGATATCACACAGGCTTTCTTTGATAATGGAATGGCAATGGAAGTTGACTTGAAGCGGGTGAATATCAATCTGGAAAATCTGAAAGTACAGTATGACAATGCGCAGGCGATGATGACGCAGCAGCTTAATATGCTGAAGTACATCATGGATTATCCGGCAGAAAAAGAAATCGGCCTGTTGCCGGTCAATACGGATAGTATCGCTACGGTTGCTTTGACCGGGTTGTCGGAAAACCTCTATGAGCTTCAGTTGCTTCAATCACAGGTGCAGCTGGCAGAGCGGCAGAAACGATTGATAAGTAATGGCTATATTCCTTCTCTCAATCTGACGGGAAACTGGAGGTTTGCCGCTTATACTGATGAGGCTTATCATTGGTTTCATTCCGGTCCGTCCAATCATTGGTTCCGTTCTTATGGGGTGGGACTGACTTTGCGTATTCCTATTTTTGATGGTTTGGATAAGAAGTATAAGATCCGGAAAGCAATGATCGATATCGAAACCATGAAACTTTCACGGTTGGATACACGGAAGAATCTGCAAACACAGTATTTGAATGCTGTAAATGACTTGATGAATAACCAGCGGAACTTTAAAAAACAGAAAGACAATTATCTGCTTGCCGAAGAAGTGTATACGGTTACTACCGACGCTATCGGGAAGGAATCACTTCAATGACTGAAGTTCTGCAGGATGAAATGCGGATGAGCGAGGCACAGAACAACTACATTAGTGCACATTATAATTATCGGGTGACCAACCTGATGTTACTGAAACTAACCGGACAGATCTCATCCTTGTTCAAATAACAGATAACTAATTGAATCATTCATAGGAAACAATGGACAATAATACAATCTCCAGTACGCATCAGGAGAAAGCTAAGAAAATGAGAAAATTACGCCGCTGGCAGATTATAGTAAGTCTGTTTGGAGTTGCTGTGATTGTTTGGGGAGTAATTGAAATTGTTTTTCTCTTTCTGGGCTATAAGCAGACGGAAACCAGCAATGATGCGCAGATAGAGCAATATGTGTCACCTGTCAATCTGCGTGCATCGGGCTATATTAATAAGATTTATTTTACGGAACATCAGCAGGTACGTAAAGGTGATACCTTGCTGGTGCTGGACGACCGCGAATATAAAATCCGGGTGATGGAAGCTGAGGCTGCATTGAAGGATGCGCAGGCAGGCGCCACTGTGATAAATGCTACCTTGCAGACTACACAAACGACTGCATCTGTGTATGATGCGTCTATAGCTGAAATAGAAATCCGGCTAGCAAAACTGGAGAAAGACCGTCAGCGGTATGAAAATTTGGTCAAACGAAATGCGGCGACACCTATCCAGTTGGAACAGATTACAACAGAGTATGAAGCTACCTTTAAGAAGCTGGAAGCAACCAGGCGCCAGCGGGAGGCGGCTCTTTCGGGAGTGAATGAAGTATCTCACCGTCGTGAGAATACGGAAGCTGCCATCCAGCGTGCTACGGCTGCGCTTGAAATGGCACGGCTGAATCTTTCGTATACGGTTGTACTGGCTCCTTGCGATGGCAAGTTAGGCAGACGTTCTCTGGAAGAAGGGCAGTTCATTACAGCAGGGCAATGCATTACATATATTCTGCCCGATACACAAAAATGGATTATTGCTAATTATAAAGAAACGCAGATAGAGAATCTCCGCATCGGGCAGGAGGTGGCTATCACGGTAGATGCTATCAGTAAGAAAGAGTTTACAGGCAAAGTGACTGCTATTTCCGGAGCGACAGGTTCTAAATATTCGTTGGTGCCGACTGACAATTCTGCCGGAAACTTTGTGAAAATACAGCAGCGTATCCCTGTCCGTATTGATTTTACGGATTTATCGAAGGAAGATAATGATAAGCTGGCGGCGGGTATGATGGTAGTAGTAAAAGCTAAACTCTGATAGCCATGCCTTCGTGTCCTAGAAATTATCCTTTTTACAATTGGGTGCCCAAACCGATAGGTATTATTATTCTGCTGTTCTTTTTCCTGCCGATTCTTTCGGTGGGCGGGGTATACTCCGTGAACAGTACCGAGATGATGAGCGGCTTGGGTATTATTTCCGAGCATATTCAGTTTGCCAATTTTGTGACTTCCATCGGTATGGCGGCATTTGCTCCCTTCTTGTATGAACTAGTTTGTATACGACGGGAGAAACTGATGTGTATCGCAGGTTTTGCACTGATGTATGTATTCAGCTATGTATGTGCCAAAACCGACAGTATCTTTTTGCTGGCACTCTGCAGCCTGCTGACAGGGTTCCTGCGTATGGTACTGATGATGGTCAATCTGTTTACGCTGATCAAATATGCTTTTGGCATGGAGGCAACGCGTAATATTACTCCCGGCATGGAACCGAAAGACGCGACGGGATGGAATAAACTGGATATCGAAAAATGTATCAGCCAGCCGGTAGTTTATCTGTTTTTTATGATCCTGGGGCAAATGGGTACGGCGCTAACGGCTTGGCTGGCTTTCGAATACGAATGGAAATATGTATATTATTTTATGATGGGTATTCTGCTGCTGTCCATTCTGATACTGTTCATTACGATGCCTAATCATGGTTTTGCCGGACGTTTCCCTATCAACTTCCGCAAATTCGGCAATGTGACCGCATTTTGCATATCATTGACGTGCATCACTTATGTGCTGGTTTATGGCAAGGTGCTGGATTGGTATGATGATCCATCTATTTGCTGGGCAACGGCGATCAGTATCCTTTTTGCCGGGATTTTTCTTTATATGGATGTTACCCGGCGGTCTTCCTACTTTATTTTGGGGGCGTTGAGGCTGCGTACCATTCGTATGGGGGCTTTGCTTTATTTATTGCTGATGATTATCAATTCCAGCGCAATGTTTGTCAATGTGTATGCAGGAGTCGGGATGCACCTGGATAATTTGCAGAATGCATCGCTGGCAAACTGGTGTATGGTCGGTTATTTTATCGGTGCCTTGATTTCCATTGTATTGGGGTCTAAAGGGGTGCATCTGAAATATCTTTTTGCTCTTGGCTTTTTCTTTCTGGCATTGTCGGCAGGATTCATGTACTTCGAAGTGCAGACAGCCGGACTTTACGAACGAATGAAGTATCCCGTAATTATTCGTACCATCGGAATGATGATTTTATATGCATTGACGGCAGCATATGCCAATCAGCGGATGCCTTTCAAATATCTTTCGACCTGGATTTGCATCATGCTTACCGTCCGTATGGTACTGGGACCGGGTATCGGAGGGGCTATTTATTCAAATGTACTGCAGGAGCGCCAGCAACATTATATTACCCGTTATGCACAAAATGTTGATCTGGTAAACCCCGAAGCTTCTGCTTCGTATACCAATACCGTGCAGGGAATGCAATATCAGGGAAAGAGTGAAACGGAAGCGCATAACATGGCTGCCATGTCCGTCAAGGGCGGATACAGGTGCAGGCTACGCTCTCTGCTGTGAAAGAAATGGCAGGGTGGACTATTTATGCAGGCGTTATTTGTATGATTTTTGTGCTCGTAGTGCCTTATCCCAAACGAAAATTGCTAACTTAGTATCGTTTTTCAATAGTAATTTATCAGTGAGTCAGTGTTATGGATACTCAGCAGGAACGTTTATTACAGCTTGACCGCGATCTGAAAAGCGGGAAGAATATATGCAGTTCGGGAGGTGTGCTCAGTTGTTTCCATCTTCTTTAAAAGAACCTTTTCTGATGCAGGGGCTTGGTTTGATTGTCTGCCGGAAGGTAGTTTCCAGTTTTCTCTTGATAATAAGTGCGCTTCTGCCAAGCGGGTGAGACCTTGTTTATTCATGAGGAATCTTGGGTTCAAGTGCTTCAGGAGACCGAAGATGTGGAAATTCTTATTCTTGCCTATCAGATAGAACCGATACGTGACATTATCGGCAACTCCGTGGTTTCCATGTATATGTATTCGAAACTTACTCCGGAACTCTCTTGTGTATGGAATACCGGCGAGGAAGATGAGATTATGAAGTATATGTCTTTGATAGACAGTGTGCTGGAAATGGAGGAGAGTGTGTTTAGCCTTTATGAGCAGAAACTCCTTCTGCTGGCACTGACCTATCGTATTTGTTCGGTCTATAACCGTAAATTGATTAGTGCCGGACAGGAAACGGGCGGGCGGAAAAATGAGATATTTGTCCGTCTCATCCAGTTGATAGAGCAATATTATATGCAGGAAAGGAGTGTGGAATTCTATGCGGATAAACTCTGTTTGTCTCCGAAATACCTTTCGGCTCTTTCCAAAAGCATCTGTGGGTATACGGTGCAGGAACTTGTATTCAAGGCGATTATCCGTAAGTGTATCTCTTTGTTGAAGAATACGCAAAAAAATATTCAGGAGATTTCCAATGAATTCGGCTTCCCCAATGCTTCTTATTTTGGCACATTCTTCAAGAAGCAAATGGGGATGTCGCCGCAGCAATATCGAAGGAATCTTTAATCGATATTACTCTTTTTCTCCATAAGCCAGATCGCCTGCGTCGCCCAGCCCCGGTACAATATAGGAATGTTTATTGATTTCAGGATCGATGGCAGCACACCAAATGGTTGTTTTGTCTTCGGGAAATACGCTCTTGATATGATCGATTGCATGTTGGCTGGCAATGATCGAAGCTACGTGAATTTCGGCGGGATGGCCTTTGGTAAGCATGGCTGATAACTCAGTTCCATACTGCCGCCTGTAGCCAGCATCGGATCGGTGATAATCAGCGTTTTGTCGTCAATACGCGGAGATGCGATATATTCTATATGTATATCAAATTTCAGGGTATCTTTATATTTTCGATAGGCGGACACAAATGCATTTTCTGCTCCGTCGAAATAGCTTAGGAAGCTTGGTGAAAAGGAAGGCCGGCGCGGAGAATGGTGCTGATGACAAGCTGGTTGTCCGGTGTGCTGACGGGAGCAATGCCCAGTGGTGTCCGGATGTTTTTACTGAGTATCGGAACTCTTTGCTCATTTCGTAAGCCATGATTTCTCCGATCCGTTCAATGTTACGGCGGAAACGTAGGCGGTCATTCTGAACTTCTACATTTCTGATTTCGGATATGTACTGGTTTAGAATCGAATTTGTTTGGCTAAAATCAATTACTTTCATATTATAGTTTAATCATAATTTAATCTCATTTTCATCGTATTGAGAACGTTCTGGCTTGCAAAGTAAACGATAATCTTTCAAATTGCAATATTCAGTTTGCAGATATTGTTAGGAATTTATAAAAGAGATTCAATTAGGGAAAAATTTCTCTAATCCCTTCTTCCTTTTCAAAGAAAGTATTACTTTTGTACCCGGATTTACAAGGAGGCACCCAAAGCTCCTCATGTTCAGGTGAAAAGAGATAATAAAACGAAATACCAATTTTAATTAATTCAAAAAAAAATGGCAAATTTAGATTTAAGCAAGTACGGTATCACAGGTGTGACCGAGATTGTGCACAATCCGTCTTATGACGTTTTGTTCGCTGAAGAAACAAACCAGGTTTGGAAGGTTTTGAAAAAGGCCAGGTAACTAACATGGGCGCTGTAAACGTAATGACTGGCGTTTATACAGGACGTTCTCCTAAAGATAAATTCTTCGTAAAAGACGAAACCAGCGAAAATACAGTATGGTGGACTTCTGAAGAATACAAAAACGACAACAAACCAGTTGACGCTAAATGTTGGGCAGCTGTGAAAGATTTGGCAACTAAAGAACTTTCTAACAAAAGACTGTTCGTTGTTGACGCTTTCTGCGGAGCTAACGAAAACTCTCGCTTGAAACTGCGCTTCATCATGGAAGTGGCATGGCAAGCTCACTTCGTAACAAACATGTTCATCCGTCCGACAGCTGAAGAACTGGCTAACTTCGGTGAACCTGATTTCGTTATCATGAACGCTTCTAAAGCTAAAGTTGAAAACTACAAAGAACTGGGCTTGAACTCGGAAACTGCAGTTGTATTCAACTTGACTGAAAAGATCCAGGTTATCCTGAATACTTGGTACGGTGGTGAAATGAAGAAAGGTATGTTCTCTTACATGAACTACTTATTGCCTTTGAACGGTATGGCTTCTATGCACTGCTCTGCTAACACTGATAAAGAAGGCAAGAGCTCAGCTATCTTCTTCGGTCTGTCAGGTACAGGTAAGACTACTTTGTCTACTGACCCGAAACGTTTGTTGATCGGTGATGACGAACACGGATGGGATGACGAAGGTGTATTCAACTACGAAGGTGGTTGCTACGCTAAGGTTATCAACTTGGATAAAGAAAGCGAACCAGATATCTACAATGCTATCAAACGTGACGCTTTACTTGAAAACGTAACTGTTGACGCTAACGGTAAGATTGATTTCACTGACAAGAGCGTGACTGAAAACACTCGTGTTTCTTATCCTATCTATCACATCGAAAACATCGTTAAACCGGTGTCTAAAGGTCCTCATGCTAAACAAGTTATCTTCTTGTCAGCTGACGCATTCGGTGTATTGCCTCCGGTATCTATCCTGAACGCAGAACAAACTAAATATTACTTCTTGTCTGGTTTTACAGCTAAATTGGCTGGTACAGAACGTGGTATCACTGAACCGACTCCGACATTCTCGGCTTGTTTCGGTGCTGCTTTCTTGTCACTGCACCCAACTAAATACGGTGAAGAACTGGTGAAGAAGATGGAAAAAACTGGTGCTAAGGCATACTTGGTTAACACTGGTTGGAATGGTACTGGCAAACGTATCTCTATCAAAGATACTCGTGGTATCATCGACGCTATCCTTGACGGTTCTATCGACAAAGCTCCTACTAAGGTTATGCCTTACTTCGACTTTGTTGTTCCTACAGAACTTCCGGGTGTTGATCCGAAGATCCTTGACCCACGCGACACTTACGAATGTGCTTGCCAATGGGAAGAAAAAGCAAAAGATTTGGCTGGACGTTTCATCAAGAACTTCGCTAAATTTACTGGTAACGAAGCTGGTAAGGCTTTGGTTGCTGCTGGTCCGAAACTCTAAGCCTTTTAGGCAATAGATATGTAATGCAAAATGTGGGCGGTTCCGAAAGGAGCCGCCTTTTTTTGTTTATATGAAGGTGATTTTGTATCTTTGTTAATCTGAATTATGTTCGATAAAACGCTGACAAATACATGATTATTACTTATTTGAAACTCTTTTGTACATTCGCAAAAATCGGCATGTTTACCATTGGCGGAGGATATGCATGATTCCCTTGATAGAGCGGGAAATAGTCAAGAGAAAATGGATGAGCAAGGAAGAATTTATGGAAATGTTTGCCTTGACTCAATCGTTGCCCGGAGTTTTTGCGGTAAATATATCCATTTTCGTGGGATATAACTTCATAAGGTCAGCGGAAGTCTGGTTTGTGCGTTGGCGACTATTCTCCCTTCATTCGTCATTATGATGTTGATTGCCATGTTCTTTGCCCGTTTTCAGGACAATGAGGTGATGATTCGTATCTTTAACGGGATACGTCCGGCTGTAGTGGCGCTGATTTTGTTTCCTTGTATATCTGCGGTCAGAGCTTTGCATTTGAAGTATGTGCAACTGATAGCTCCTGTGATTGCCACAGTACTGATCTGGCAATTCGGGCTTTCTCCTATTTATGTGGTATTGGCGGGGATTTCCGGTGGATTAGTGTATACTCTGTGGTTGAAAAATAAGATTAAAGATATAAGGCATGATATATTTACAGTTACTTTGGGTGTATCTGAAGATAGGTACGTTTGGTTTCGGAGGTGGTTATGCGATGCTTTCGTTGATTCAGCATGAAATTGTAGATCTCCACCATTGGCTGACTCCCCAACAATTTACGGATGTGGTGGCAATTTCGCAGATGACTCCGGGGCCGATTGGAATTAATAGTGCTACTTATGTGGGCTATGCAGTGACACACAGTGTATGGGGAGCGGTACTTGCTACCGTAGCGGTGTGTCTGCCCTCTTTTATTCTCGTATTGCTCATTTCCTATTTCTTTGCGAAATGCAAGGATAATAAATACATAAAAGCAGCGATGTCCGGCTTGCTTCCCATGTCAGTGGCATTGATTGCCTCGGCTGCCTTGTTGATGATGAACAGGGAGAATTTTATTGATTATAAAAGTATAGGAATCTTTGCTGGGGCATTCCTTATCACCTGGAAATGGGATTTGCATCCTATTCTGCTGATTTGTCTGGCAGGTCTGGTGGGGTGATCTTGTATTAAAAAAACTTTTTATAAAGCTAGGGTTGGCTACTGGATCGTAAAGAAGTTGCTTAATATGCATGAACTGGAAATAGAAAAAGCCCGCTAAATAAAATCCGGCGGGCTTTCTGCATTATCTCGGGCTATTGCTTATGATTTGTTCGCGCGTTTACGCTCGATTTCGTCCAGAATGACTTTGCGCATACGCATTGCTTTCGGAGTTACCTCTACGTATTCATCTTCTTTGATGTATTCCAATGCCTCTTCGAGTGAGACTGAACAGGCGGAATCAGACGAACTTTGTCATCAGATCCGGAAGCACGCATGTTGGTAAGCTTTTTGGATTTTGTAACGTTGATAACCAGATCGTTGTCATGGGAGTGTTCTCCTACTACCTGGCCTGCATATACTTCGTCCTGCGGGAAGATGAAGAACTTACCGCGATCCTGCAATTTATCGATGGCATAGGCAAAAGCAGTTCCGCTTTCCATTGCGATCATGGACCATTGGTACGGTGTTCGATTTCTCCCTTGTGCGGCTGATATTCTTTAAAACGGTGTGCCATGATAGCTTCACCGGCAGAAGCAGTCAGTACGTTGGTACGAAGACCGATGATACCACGTGAAGGCATGTCAAATTCAAGGTTGATACGTTCGCCCGTATTTTCCATCTTCACCATTTCACCTTTGCGGCGGGTAACCATATCGATAATCTTGCTTGAATATTCTTCCGGTACGTTGATTGTCAGTTCTTCGATCGGTTCGCACTTGACGCCGTCGATTTCTTTAAAGATAACCTGTGGCTGACCTACCTGCAGTTCGTATCCTTCACGACGCATGGTCTCGATCAATACAGAAAGGTGAAGTACGCCACGGCCGGAAACAATCCATTTGCCGTCTTCCTCACTCTTTCTTACACGGAGTGCCAGATTCTTATCAAGTTCTTTCATCAGACGGTCGTGGATGTGGCGTGAAGTCACGAACTTACCGTCTTTTCCGAAGAATGGAGAGTCATTGATGGCAAATAGCATGCTCATCGTCGGCTCGTCGATAGCGATTGGCGGTAATGCTTCCGGATTTTCGAAATCGCAGACCGTATCTCCGATCTCAAAACCCTCGATACCTACCAATGCACAGATATCTCCTGATGAAACTTCGTTTGTTTTTACACGTCCCAAACCTTCAAATACATGAAGCTCTTTAATTTTAGATTTGAACATATCGCCATTACGTTTTACCAGCGTGATGTTCATTCCTTCTTTCAAGGTACCGCGATGTACGCGACCTACGGCAATACGACCGGTATAAGAAGAATAATCCAGAGAAGTAATCAGCATCTGCGGAGTACCTTCCAGTTGTTCGGGAGCAGGAATATTTTCAATAATACAATCCAGTAGCGGGGTAATGGTATCTGTCGGCTTTTGCCAGTCTGTGCTCATCCAGTTATTTTTGGCGGAACCGTAAATAACGGGGAAGTCCAGTTGGTCTTCTGTTGCGTTGAGGCTGAACATCAGGTCGAAAACCATTTCGTAAACTTCTTCAGGGCGGCAGTTAGGCTTATCTACCTTATTTACTACCACGATTGGTTTCAAACCGATTTCCAGTGCCTTCTGAAGTACGAAACGTGTTTGGGGCATCGGACCTTCGAAAGCGTCGACTAACAGAATGCAGCCATCTGCCATATTCAATACGCGTTCTACTTCACCACCGAAGTCGCTGTGTCCCGGAGTATCAATGATGTTAATTTTAGTACCGTTGTAATTGATGGATACATTTTTAGAAAGGATCGTTATACCACGTTCACGTTCCAGGTCGTTGTTATCCAGGATAAGTTCACCACTATTTTGATTGCTGCGGAATAGATTTCCGGCCAGCAACATCTTGTCAACCAGCGTTGTTTTCCCATGGTCAACATGGGCAATGATTGCAATGTTTCGAATATTTTGCATATAATACCTATTATTTGGCTGCAAAGGTACGAAAATAGGATTAGAAATAAATGCAATAGCCCCATTTTTTCTTGTAAAACGTTGTGAGATATAAAGATAATGTCTATCTTTGCACGCTCAAAAGAATAATTTACTATATCAAAATTCTAAAAATTATGTATTTAGACGCAGCTGAAAAGCAAGAAATCTTTGGAAAGTACGGGAAGTCTAACTCTGATACTGGCTCAACTGAAGCGCAGATAGCTTTGTTTTCCTACCGTATTTCTCACCTGACTGAGCACATGAAGCTCAACAGAAAAGATTATAGTACTGAAAGAGCGTTAACAATGTTGGTAGGTAAGCGTCGTCGCTTACTCGACTACCTGAAAGCAAGAGATATCGAAAGATATCGTGCTATTGTTAAAGAGCTCGGTTTGCGTAAGTAATCTACTTGTCGCGAAAAGATTTAAAGCCGTTCCTCATGATAGAGGAACGGCTTTTTTTAGTTTCTTCTTTTTCTTCCTGATAGTCGTATTTTCGGCTCACCCGCAATTTCTTGGGGGTAACTATTTGTAGCTTTCTTTAAAGTGATTACTTTTGTAATATGACAGAAGCAGCATTAATATCTTTAGCTCAAATAGTA
>ENA-OQJH01000801-OQJH01000801.1-human-gut-metagenome-genome-assembly--contig:-NODE-801-length-15419-cov-1.767526_pt1 | contig 15419 bp, 27 predicted proteins | sample MGYA00242597_ERZ504763 | MGnify/ENA primary metagenome ERZ504763 (study PRJEB26092, sample SAMD00036359) | human gut metagenome | host: Homo sapiens | study: EMG produced TPA metagenomics assembly of... | reverse complement strand
GAAACACCAGTCCACAGCATCTTATATATCATAACCATACCTGTAGAAAAGGTAAAGAATGGTTATGATGGAAATAGCATACAGACCTTGGAGAGGGTCTATAAATACTACTACTTTATAATACGAGGTGAGGAAGAAAATGTCGGAACAAATAGAAGAAATTTTTGCCTACTATGGGAAACAACGGGATAAGAGCAGTCAGGAGATGGTTATTGCATTGTTGCGTGAGCTTCAGGAAGCAGAGGGGTGCATTACGCCGGAATTGAAGGTGCGGGTTATAGAGACGACAGAAATTACGGATAAATTTTTTAAATTGTTTAATCAAAATGTATCCGAGTATAAAAGAGGCGAAGCAGGCTCATGAAATTATTGCATGCACAGGCGAGAGGTGCGGAAAGAAAGATGGAATGACGATCCTTCAAAATCTCAGACGAGAGCTGGGAATCAAAAAAGACGGGATTTCATCTGATGGACGATTTGAATTGCGGACACGAAATTGCCTGAAACAGTGCAGGACGTCGCCTAATATGTATATTGACAGAAAACTGTATTCCGGTGAACAGCTCAAAGATATAAAAACATTGCTGAATAATATCTGTAAAGAGAGATGAGGGATCGGATATATTGCCGGATGAAGAAAGGAATGCCAAAAGATCAGGTGCAAAAACAGCCTAAAATACAGAAAGAAAAGAGCATAAAAATGTTGAAATGCACAAAAAAATATGATATCTTGTAAAAGAATGTTGCAATGTAATGATATGTGCAGAAGAGGAAAAAGAATATGAAAAAAGCAAGACGGATAAAAGCAGGTGTTTTGGCATTTACGGCGGTAGTTTCGGTAGCGGTTACATCAGTGCCGGTATATGCAGTTGAGGACAGTCCCGTAGTTTATGATTTAAAGGCAGAGCAGAAAAACCAGGAAAACTTGGAGTATGATCAGGCTGCGTTGGATCTGCTTAAGTATTGTAATAAAGATGATTTTAAAACATGGGATCAGTCTCTGGCTCCGATGAACGATGCACAGGCACAGGAGATCAAAACATTTGTTGACGATCAGATCGTAAAAGGAGAGACGGAAGATTATAAAAAAGCAAGACTTATTTATGATTGGATTACAAAAAACGTACGGTATGCAGGATCAAATGATACAGATATCGGACTTGCTCCGTATGATGTGTTTACGAAGAAAGTGGCTGTGTGCGGAGGTTATTCAAATCTGTATAAAGCGATGCTTAATGCGGCAGGTATTCCGGCAATTTATGTTATCGGCTGGGCAGGCGGACAAGGTCATGCATGGAATCTCGTATATGCGGATGGAAAATGGTTTTATTCTGATACTACATGGGGAGTTTCCAATCCTAACTACTATTTTGCTCCGGATGTAAAGATTTTTCGGGTTCTCATAAAACGCAGGATCTTGTGCAGGTTCGTTTGGAAGGAGCAAATAATACGCAGATCGGGTTTTCAAACGGTATTGCTGTAGTGGGAGTAAAAGACGGAATAACAGAGGTGAAGATACCGGAAAAATTTAATGATTTGGATATTGTATCTGTGTCATCCGACATTTTTAACAGTACGCTGAAAACATTAGATATTTCAAAAAGAGTTACCCATATCGATACACAGCTCGTATCTAATGCGGTTTCTTTACAGGAGATTCGTGTGGCAGAAGAAAATACGGCTTATGCTTCCGTGGATGGGGTGCTTTTTACAAAAGATTTAAAAGAGATCTTATGTTATCCTGCTGCAAGGACAGATGAGAGTTTTACACTTCCGAAAGAGACGGAAAAGTATGATGAGAAAGAGACTTTTGTATGCGAGAAGCTGAAAGATATTCATGTGGAAGAGGGAAACAGTAAGTATTCTTCCTATGACGGCTGTATATATAACAAAGAGAAAACGTTGCTTTTGACAATTCCGGAAGCAAAAACAGAAGTGAAAGTACCGGGAACGGTTGTGCTTGATAATACAACATTTGATTCAAGATCAAATATTACGAAGATAGAACTGGAGGAAGGTATTACGACGGTTATGCCATATGTATTCAACTATTGTACAGGCATTAAAGAATTATATCTTCCGGACAGTCTTGAATCTATTGAGGCGGATGCGTTTAACGGAGTGAATTTGAAGCAGGTTACGGTTTACGGAAACAGAGGTACATATGCAGAAGAGTTTGCGAAGAAAAACGGATGCACTTTTGTGGCAGATACTTCCGACTACAAAAAAGGTGATGTGGACTTGGATGGAAATGTCGCGATCGGAGATGTTCGTGTAGTATTGCGCAGCATATGTCAGAAGATAGAATTGAACGAGATGCAGGAGCTTGCGGCTGATGTGGAAAAAGACGATAAGGTAGATATAAAAGATCTGCGGAAAATCTTAAGATATGTGTGTGGTAAAATTGATTCGTTATAAAAGATATCGTGAATCAGATTTCATAAGTGAAACATAAGAGGCAGAAAAAATCCCCGTTTCGTTGAAAGTGATATGTCCCCTTCTAGGTAGACAGTTAAAATAATAAAACTGTTTATCGAGGAGGGGGAGCATATCAAAGACGGAGCGGGGATTAAATTTTTGTAATTGTTTTCATATGGAAATGATGTGTAGATGTGTATATGATATTTTTTGTAGATGTGTATATGATATTTAGCTTGACACTTGAATTTTAAGAATTATAATGTTCTTTATGGTTAAAAACAAATAACGGAAAAGACAGGAGCTAAAAAATGGAACAGGATAAAGCGTTTTTTAGGAAAAGAACCGATCGGAAAACTGCTTTTAAAACTGGCGCTTCCGACAGTTGCGGCGCAAATGATCAATATGCTGTATAATCTTGTTGACAGGATTTATATCGGACATATCCCAAATGTAGGAGTTTCCGCTCTCGCGGGAGTCGGAGTATGTATGCCTTTGATTATGCTTGTTTCGGCGTTTGCGGCCCTCGTCGGCTATGGCGGGTCTCCGCGGGTGTCGATTTATATGGGAAAGAAAGACAATGAAACAGCCGAAAAGATATTGGGAAACTGTTTTGCAATGCAGATAATAATATCTGCAATCCTGACAGCAGTGCTGCTTATATGGAGCAGAGATCTGCTTATGCTGTTTGGCGCGAGCAGAAAATCAATCGAGTATGCAGTCAGCTATATGAACATTTATGCAGTCGGTACGATCTTTGTAGAACTTACACTTGGCATGAATGCGTTTATTACAGCGCAGGGATTCGCAAAGACGGGAATGTTGTCTGTATTGATCGGTGCGATTTCCAATATCATACTTGATCCGATCTTTATATTTGGATTCGGAATGGGTGTCAAAGGAGCGGCTCTTGCCACGATTATATCGCAGGCATTGTCCTGTATTTGGGTAATCTCTTTCCTAATGGGAAGGAAAACGATGCTGAAGATCCGAAAAGAAAATTTGCTCCTTCGCCCGAAAATTATTTTTCCGTGTCTGGCATTGGGAGCGGCGACGTTCGTTATGCAGGCGAGCGAAAGTGTGATTTCTGTTTGCTTTAACGCTTCTTTACAAAGTTACGGAGGAGATATGGCAGTAAGCGCGATGGCGATTTTGACAAGTGTTATGCAGTTTGCACTGCTTCCCCTTCAAGGCCTCGGACAGGGTGCGCAGCCGATCATCAGTTATAATTACGGAGCGGGGAATGCAGGGCGTGTAAAAAGTGCGTTTAAGCTCTTGTTAAAAGTAAGTCTTTGTTATTCGACAATTTTATGGGGAGCGGTTATGCTTTTCCCGGATGTGTTTGCAGGAATGTTTACGACAGAAGCCGATTTGATCGTATTTACCCGTCCGGCGCTTCGTATTTATATGGCGGTTATGCTGATTTTCGGAATTCAGATGGCGTGTCAGATGACGTTTAATGCACTCGGAAGAGCTGTAGAGTCTATTGTGGTTGCCGTGATGCGTAAGTTTATTTTGCTCCTTCCACTGATTTACATAATGCCGCTGCTGTTTTCGTCAAATAAAACGATGGCTGTTTACCTTGCAGAACCGGCGGCAGATCTGCTGGCTGTGACGTTTACGGCGATCTTGTTTACAGTACGATTCAAGAAAGCGCTGCAAACAATGGAGAACAAAAAAATACAAGATACATAAAAAGCAGGAAAATATTAAGAAAGAGGTAGAAAAATGGTACATCATATTGTTATGTGGAAATTCAAACCGGAAATAGAAGAAAATAAAAAAGAAGAATTAAAAAAAGCTATGGAAGAAAATCTTACAGCTCTTGTAGGAAAAATCCCCGGACTTTTGACTCTTGAGTTTGTTGCTTGTCCGTTCGGATCGAGCACTCATGATATGGCTTTAGTCAGTACGTTTGAGAAGGAAGAAGATATTTCTGTTTACGCAAAACACCCGGCTCATGTAGCTGTTGCCGATACATATGTAAGGCGTTTGTGACAGAGAGAGCATGTCTCGATTATTGATTGCCGATCAACGGAAATAAAGAAGAATAGGACAGAAAGTGCCGCACATATACTTGTTATAAAAGGCGTATGTGTGGCATTTTTTTATATGGAAAAAGAACAGATTAAAAAGAAATTGGCATCGGCTGCAAGTATGCCGAAAGATGTTATTATGGGAGCTTCGGTTGTTACAGTTCTGGGAATGTCGGAAGTGTGTATTGAAAATTACAGCGGGATCACGGAGTATACAGACACTCTCGTACGTATAAGAACAAAACACGGACAGATACAGTTAAAAGGAAGTTGTTTGGAAATAGAGTTTTATACGAATGACGAAATGAAGATTACCGGTTCGATCAATTTGATTGAATTTCAGGAGGGGAGGAATCTCCGATGATTGAAAATGGAATGCGATATCTGCGGGGGTATGTAAAAATACAGATTCAGGGATATTCTCCTGAGCGTTTTTTGAATCTGTGTTCCTATCACCATATTTTAATCTGGGGATTGGCCTATGAAGATCACTGCTATGAACTTTGTATGAGTGTACGAGATTTTAAAAGGATCAGACCTTTTGCGAAAAAGACGCATACAAAAGTAAGGGTGAAAGAGAAATATGGATTTCCGTTTTCTCTTTATAATAATCGGAAGCGAAAGTTATTTTTTGCCGGTTTTATTATCTGTATTTTTTTACTGCAGATTTATTCAATGTTTATATGGGATATTCATTTTACGGGGAATGAGACGCGAACGGATGAAGCGTTGTCGTCTTTTTTAAGAGAGAAAGGTGTGTTTGCGGGGATGCTAAAAAAAAGAGGCAGACTGCCGAAAAATCGTAAAAGAGATCAGGACGCAATATGATGACGTTGTATGGGTATCCGCATCACTGGACGGAAGCAGACTAAAAATTCAAATTAAAGAAAATGAAGATTCTTTCGAGAAGGAAGAAAAAAAAGAAAGATGAGAACGCTGTAGATCTTGTCGCGTCTTCAGATGGGGTGATCACAAAAATTGTGACAAGAACAGGAACGCCTCAAGTTCATGTCGGTGATACAGTAAAAAAAGGAGATATTCTTGTCAGCGGACGAGTGGAGATCGTAAACGACAGTAAGGAAGTGATCGGCTATAAATACTGTCATGCCGATGCAGACATTTTTGCGGATACACAGATGGAGTACGAAGATGAATTATCGGCTTCATATGAGGAAAAAGTATATGATAAAAAAGAAAAACATCGTTTTTATGTGAAAGTTAAAGATACCCGGGTTTCCTTTGGAAGTGTAAAAATGAAACCGAACCGCTGTGAATTTATATCAAAAGAATACGGAGTAAAAGCAGGAAAAAATTTTTATCTTCCTTTTTCATATGGGATGGAAACCGTCCGTTCTTATCACTTGCGTGAAAAGATATATACAAAGGAAGAGATGAGGGCGGTTCTCAGTAAAGATTTTGAGCGATTTTGTAAAGATTTACAGAAAAAAGGTATTCAAATAAGAGAAAATAGTGTTAAAATACATCTGTATGAAAAATCTGCCAAAGCAATGGTACTCTTTTTTGAATGAGAGGATTACACAAGAGGCAGATACAGAAATAATAACGATCGAAAGGAAAGAAACAGATGAGTCTGTCGGAACTGATGATTGATATACCTGCAGAGCACGAGGCAAACGTGTTTGGGCAGTTTGATGCTTATGCAAAGAAACTAGAGAGAACATTTCATGTCACATTGATTGCAAGAGACGGAAGTATGAAGATTGTAGGAGAAAATACGGCTGCGGAAAAAACGCATCGTGTTCTCACTCAGCTTTTGGAATTATCACGGCGTGGAAATACTATTACGGAACAGAATGTGGATTATGCAATTTCACTTGTTTTTGAAGATCAGGAGGAGGGAATAGTGGAAATTGACCGGGATCTGATCTGTCATACTCTGCAGGGAAAACCGATCAACCTAAAACTCTCGGACAGAAAAAATATGTAGATTCTATAAGGGAAGGAATGATCACATTCGGACTTGGTCCGGCAGGAACAGGAAAAACATATTTGGCAATGGCAATGGCGATTACAGCATTTAAACGCAATGAGGTAAACAGGATCATATTGACAAGACCGGCAATCGAGGCAGGAGAAAAACTGGGATTTCTTCCGGGAGATCTTCAAAGTAAGATCGATCCGTACTTGCGTCCGTTATATGATGCTCTTTATCAGATCATGGGAGCGGAAAGTTTTTTTGAAAAATTCAGAAAAAGGTCTGATTGAAGTTGCGCCTCTGGCATATATGCGAGGCAGAACGTTAGATAATGCATTTATTATTCTTGACGAGGCTCAGAATACGACACCGGCTCAGATGAAGATGTTTTTGACAAGAATCGGATTTGGATCAAAAGTTGTCATTACGGGAGATTCTACGCAGAAAGATCTTCCGGCAGGAACGGTTTCAGGTTTGGATGTAGCGGTAAAGGTTGTAAAAGATCTGGAAGGTGTAAGTATTTGCAGTTTGACAAGTAAAGATGTTGTTCGCCATCCGCTTGTGCAGAAGATTGTCCGTGCGTACGAAGAGTATGAGAAAAAGAATAATCCGAAAGGGAAAAACGGCAGGAGGAAAAAATCGTGAGTTTATTTATGGAAATAGAGACAGACAGAAAACTGCCGTTTGATGCAAGAAAAATTGCGGAGCTTGTAATCGAAACATCGCTTGATTATGTGAAATGTCCTTATGAAACAGAGGTCAGTCTTCTTCTTACAACGGATGAAGAGATTAAAGAAATAAACCGGATGCAGCGGCAGATTGACCGGGCAACGGATGTTTTGTCATTTCCTATGGCAGATTATGAGACACCGGGAGATTTTTCGCATTTGGATGAAGATGCCGGACTGTTTCATCCCGATACAGGAGAGCTGATGCTTGGGGATATTGTGATCTCTGTAGATAAAGTGTTTGAACAGGCAGAAGAATACGGACATTCGCTGCTTCGGGAATATGCATTTCTAATTGCGCACAGCATGCTTCATTTATTTGGTTACGATCATATGGAAGAAGTGGAAAGAAAAGAAATGGAGATGCATCAAAAAAAGATTATGGAACTTGTGAATATTACAAGATAAATGTTTTCAGGTTCGGGATCATTGGATAAAAGGAGAACAACTATGGGGGATACACAGGCAAATCAAAGAAAAAAACAAGGGGAGAAGATTACATCGCTCAAGGGTCGATCCTGGCTGTGGCGGTTGTGATCACGAAGATTATCGGAGTTGTGTACCGTATCCCGCTGACAAACATATTAGGGGATGAGGGAAACGGTTTTACGGATATGCTTATCAAGTATATGCGATTGCATTGATGCTTTCTTCATTAAGTCTTCCGACAGCAGTATCAAAACTTGTGTCGGTAAGGATGGCTGTCGGACAGAGGCGCAATGCGTTCCGCGTATTTTTATGTTCCCTTATATTTGCTGTTTCGGTAGGAATTATTATATCTCTTGCGATCTTTCTCGGAGCAGGAGCGATTTCGGAACATATGATGAAAGCGCCTTTCAGTGTTTACGCACTTAAAGTGCTGTCGCCGGGGCTTTTGATCGTTGCTGTTATGGCTGTTTTAAGAGGATATTTTCAGGGACTGGGAACGATGGTTCCGACAGCGGTATCGCAGATTATCGAACAGATCATCAATGCAGTTGTCAGTATTGTCGGAGCAAGCGTCCTTTTCGGAATGGGAAGTCGTGCGGGAGAGAAGGCGGGAGAAGAGCTGTTAGGTCCTGCTTATGGAGCGGCGGGAGGTACGCTTGGAACAGTAATCGGAGCCGCGGCGGGACTTTTGTTCTTGTTGTTTGTTCTTTGGATATTTAAAGGCGGAATACGCCGTCAGATTCAAAGGGATCATACAAAAGGAAAAGAAAGTTATTCTCATATTTTGAAGATTCTCGTTATGACGGCAATTCCCGTTATTTTCAGCACGGCGATTTACAACATCAACCAGATATTGGATCTTACCGTTTTTAATCATATTATGGATGCGCAAGGTTTTACAGAAAGTGAGTATATGGCTCTTCAGGGAATTTATACCGGAAAATATGATCCGCTTATTAACGTGCCGATGTCAATACCTTATGCCCTTAGCACATCGATCGTTCCTGCACTGACAACGGTTGTGATGGCAAGAAACAGGAAAAAGACACATTATCAGATAGATCAGACGCTTCGTTTAACAACGATCATAACGCTTCCAAGCTGTGTTGGATTTCTTGTACTGGCATCTCCGCTTATGGTGCTTCTATATAATGATGCGGGAAAAGTGCCGGCGCAGCTTTTAATGTTAGGTTCCGTAGTTATTATTTTGTACGGATGGTCTACAATTACAAATGCAGTTTGCAAGGATTGAATTATTTATCTTCTCCGGCAAAAAACGCGGCAGCGGCATTGGTCGTTCATCTGGGAGCGCTTGTTTTAATGCTCACAGTGTTTAAATTGAATGTATATGCGCTCGTAGGAAGCAACATTGTATTTGCTGTTATTATGTGTGTTTTAAATCAAAGAAAAATACGTCAGGTATGCGGATTCAGAATCAATATACGAAGAACATTTGTAAAGCCGTTGATCGCTTCGGCGATTATGGGTGTTATAACGTATGCTGTTCATTTCGGACTTCACCGTCTGATCGGAGGAAGAGTTATCCCGACTGTTTTGGCAATTATCGTGGCAGTTATTGTTTATGGAGTCCTTATTTTAAAATTAGGAGCTCTTTCGGAGAAAGATATTCAGGCGCTTCCGATGGGAACACGGATATTGAGAGGATGTCAGGCGCTGAAATTGATGCCTCCAAGCGAAGAATAAAAAAATAAGTGAAATAAATAAAAGAAAAAAGCTGATACTGTATAGAAAAGGGGTAGATTATATGAACTCAAAATACAGGATCGGCTTTTTGTGTGCGGGCGCGGCATTTTTCTTGTTTATAACGCTTGCATATAAAATGACATATGATTATACGATGGACAAGTATATGGAAAAGGTGAGTGAAAGAAACGAAGATGTACAAAAGGCAGACGGCATCGGAAAAACGGAAAGTATTGCGGCCGAAGGAGAGGCAGTAAAAGGCGGAGCAAAAAAGGGGTTTTATCTTAAGGAACTTCACGGATTTGTCGTCGTTATCTTGAAGATAAAAAACGATTTATGAATTTACCGAAATACCTCTGTCAGATCTTCCGGAAGAAGTGCGCCAGGAAATTGCACAGGGAAAGCAAATTGCAACTGCAGAAGAATTATATGCTTTTTAAGAAAATTATTCGAGTTGAAAAGCAAAACGGAAAAGGCCGGAATGATAAAAGCCGCAAAATGGCGATGGACGTAATCAAAGAAATAGTGTATAATACAGACCTGTAAAATAAGAAGTTATTATGGATAGAAGATAAAAAGTGAAAGGGATTATAATGGATCAACAGAAGATAGCAAGGATCAATGAATTATACAGAAAATCGAAAGCGGAAGGCCTGACTGAAGCAGAGAAAAAAGAACAGAAGATTTTAAGGACAGAATATATGGACTCGGTGAAGAGAAATTTAAGAAGTCAGCTCAATAATATCGACATTGAAGAAAAGGACGGAAGTGTGATCAATCTCGGAGAAAAATATGGAAACAAAAGGGACATTAGAAAATGATGACGGCGCTTCGTGCCGCAATGTCTGAAAAAGAAAGAGCAGAGGCGGGGCGCATCATCGCGGCGCGCCTTTTTTCTTCAAAGGTGTATGAAGACGCCGGCACAGTATGCTGCTATGCGTCTTTCGGAAGTGAAGTCCCTACGGAAGAAATTATAGAAGAATCGCTTAGAAGAGGAAAATGTGCTGCGGTTCCGAAAGTGACCGGAAAGCAAAAAATGAAGTTTGCCCTGATTCACAGTATGGCAGATTTAAAAGCGGGATTTCATGGGATACCGGAACCGGAATCATGGTGTCGGGAAATTCCAAAGTGTGGAAGCAAGCTGCTTGTAATCGTGCCCGGAGTTGTGTTTGACAGAGCGGGAAACCGAATCGGCTATGGCGGAGGATATTATGACTCATATTTGAAGCAGGCGGATTGCATAAAAGTCGGAGTGGCATTTGATTTTCAATGTGTGGAGCAGATTGTTCCGGAAGTGCATGACGTACCTGTAGATTATATTATTACGGAAAAGGAGATGATCACATGTCGCAGGCTTGCCAAGAGATCCGGTGATGCTCTTAAGTGTTGTAAATACAAAATTAAGAGATTATTATTCGACGCTGGATGTGTTGTGTGAAGATATGCAGGTTGATAAACAAGAATTGATCGGTAAATTAGAGATGATCGATTATACATATGATGCAGGCAGTAATCAGTTTGTGTGAGTGGAATAAGAGGAAGTTATGGAAAATAAAACATTTATAACAGCAGATGCAGAGAGAAATATTCCGGTAACAGAGCCGAAAAGACAATATTATTTTATAGAGAAAGCGAAAGAAAAATTAACAAAGCTTAAGGAAGAGGAAAAAAAGAGAATTTACATTTTGCGTTACAACATTCGGTTGTCAGATGAATGCGAGAGATTCGGAAAAGCTGGTTGGTATTTTGGAACAGATCGGATATGTAGAAGAACCGGATGAGGAAAAAGCAGATTTTGTTATTTATAATACGTGTACTGTTCGGGAAAATGCAAATCAACGTGTGTACGGTCGTTTAGGACAGTTAGGCAGGATTAAAAAAACGAATCCTCATATGATGATCGCTCTGTGCGGATGTATGATGCAGGAACCGGAGGTTGTGGAAAAACTGAAAAAAAGTTATCGGTTTGTAGATATTATTTTCGGAACGCATAATATATATAAATTCGCTGAGCTGATCGTCTCACGGATGAATTCAGGAAAAATGGTGATCGATATATGGAAAGATACCGACAAGATAGTAGAAGATCTGCCGAGTGAAAGGAAGTATCCGTTCAAGTCAGGAGTTAATATTATGTTCGGATGTAATAATTTCTGCAGTTATTGTATCGTTCCTTATGTAAGAGGTCGTGAAAGAAGCAGGGATCCGAAGGCAATCATAAGGGAAATCGAGCGCCTGGCAGAGGACGGTGTTGTAGAAGTAATGCTGCTTGGACAAAATGTCAATTCCTATGGGAAAACACTGGAGCATCCGATGACGTTTGCACAGCTTCTTCGAGAAATCGAGAAGATTGATAAAATTGAACGAATCCGTTTTATGACATCCCATCCAAAGGATCTTTCGGATGAACTGATCGAAGTGATGGCACAGTCAAAAAAAATCTGTCGTCATTTACATCTTCCTGTGCAGTCGGGAAGCACGCGCATATTAGAAAAAATGAACAGACGTTATACAAAAGAACATTATCTTAAACTTGTGGAAAAGCTTAGAAAGGCAATACCGGATATTTCACTGACAACGGATATTATTGTAGGTTTTCCCGGAGAGACGGAAGAAGATTTCCGGGAAACGCTGGATGTTGTGTGTAAAGTTCAATATGATAGTGCGTTCACATTTATCTATTCTAAGCGTACAGGAACGCCTGCGGCTGCTATGGAAGATCAGATATCGGATGATGTTGTAAAGACCGGTTCGGACGTCTTCTTGAAGAAGTACAGACGATTTCGTCAAAAATGTGCTCAAGGCATGAAGGAACAGTTCAAAGAGTACTTGTAGAGTCTTGCAATGAGCATGACGAGAGGTTGATGACAGGTCGTCTGAGCAATAATCTGCTTGTACATTTCCCCGGAGATGAATCTATGATCGGTACGTTTGCGGATGTGAGTCTTGATGAATGCAAAGGCTTTTATTATATAGGAAAAATTGTAGGAAAATAAAAAAAAGACGTAAGAACAAAGGTGACTATTCGTAAGAAACATCGGATAGTTGCCTTTTTGTTATTTTAAAAACTTTTTTGATTCATATTTTCGGGAGATGTACATATATTGTGTAAAGAGGTGGACAAGATGGAAAAAACAGGGAAGAAAATATCACATGTGACAGGAGTTTTAGCCAGATCGGTGCGTATAATTATTGAAAATATTTTGCGTGAAGGCGGAGCACTTCAGGAAATAAGAATGAGGATCGGACAGCCGCTTACTGTTATGATCGATGGTGAAGAGCAGATACTTCCGTTAAAAGAAAGAGCACATATTGTTACAAAGGAAGAAATAAAAGAGACGATAGAATATATGAGCAGATACTCTTTATATGCATATGAAAATGAGTTAAGGCAGGGGTTTCTGACATTGGAAGGAGGACATAGGGTGGGAGTTGCAGGAAAAGTGATCGTCGACCGTGGGAAAGTAAAAAATATTCAGTACATATCATCGCTTAATATCAGAATCGCTCACGAAGTGATAGGTTGTGCCGATGAATTGATTCCATATATTACGAAAAATAAAAAAGTATGCCATACATTGATCATTTCACCTCCGCGTTGTGGAAAAACAACACTTCTCAGAGATTTGATTCGTCAGATATCAGATGGAAATGAATATGTAAAAGGCTGTTCGGTCGGCGTAGTAGACGAACGTTCGGAAATCGGAGGATGCTATATGGGGATTGTGCAAAACAATCTCGGTATGCGCACGGACGTTCTAGACTGCTGTCCGAAAGCAGAAGGAATGATCATGCTGATTCGTTCGATGTCTCCTCAGGTCGTGGCAGTGGATGAAATCGGTACGGCAGAAGATATCCATGCTATTGAATATGCGATGCAGTGTGGCTGCAACTGATAGCCAGTGTACATGGCATGGATATGGAGGAGGCGGCGAGAAAGCCGGTTCTGGGGGAAATGATACGCAGAAAAATGTTTGAACGGTATATTGTGCTTGGAAATGACGGACATCCGGGGAAAGTAAAAGAGATTTATGATGAGCGGGGGAGTGTTTTGTGCAGAAGTGATCGGAGGGATTCTTATATTATCTGCAACTGCAGGAGCCGGTGTTGTGTATGGAAATGAATTGAAAAGATATTTACGGAACATGGTTTATCTGCGATATGTATTTGGACTAATCAGGGGGAGATAGAATATACTTGCGCACCTCTTCCTGAAATTTTTTCGGCGTCTCTGCCCGTGTGAAAGAACCGTACCGAAGGTGGCTGAAAAAACGGCGGAAGAAATGGAGTGTCGAGACTTATCAGGGTTTGCGAGGGTATGGAACAGATGTACGGACAAGTATTTGGAAATACCGGGATTAAAACAGGAGCATAAGATACTTATAAAAGAACCCGGAACATTTCTCGGAAGTTTTGAAAAAGATATATCAGATCGTGCAATGGAAATGTATTTGAATAAAATGGATCTGGAGATCGAGAAACTTAGAGCGGAACTGGCGTCGAAGGTAAAAGTCGGCAGGTGTCTCGGAGTTATGGCGGGTTTATTTTTTATAGTGCTGTTGATTTGACCGGATAACAGCAGGAGGAAATATGGATATCAGTCTTATTTTTAAAATTGCGGCAGTAGGAATACTTGTTTCTATTTTAAGTCAGGTATTAAAACACAGCGGCAGAGAAGAACAGGCATTTCTTGCAAGTCTGGCCGGACTTATTTTAGTGTTGTCATGGGTGCTTCCTTACATTTATGATCTTTTTCGTACTGTCAGACAATTATTCTCATTAATAGTAAACGAAAGTGCGGGAAATGAGAAAAGAAAATGAAAATAGAAGAGGAAGAGGTGAGAGCAGATGAGCATGATACAGGCCGGAATGATCGGAGTGATCGGTGCAATGTTGGCGATCCAGTTAAAAGGAAGCAAGGCAGAATACGGGATTTATGTAAGCGTAGCGGTAAGCATTGTTCTATTTGTGCTCATCTCAGACAGGCTTGGTATTTTCGTTCGTACTGTAAAAGAACTTATAGCATACGCTCATCTTGAAACAAGCTATTTTTCCGTAATTCTTAAGATGGTCGGCATTACTTATATTGCGGAATTTGCTTCCGGAATTTGCAAAGATGCAGGATATCAAACGATTGCGGGACAGATAGAAACGTTCGCAAAGCTGACGATATTGGCGCTTGGGATGCCGGTTTTGACAGCTTTGCTTGAAACAGTCAGGGAGTTTCTGTCATGAAAGGAAGAAAAGGGAGATTTCTTTTTACATTATTTTTAACGCTTCTCGTATTTGGGTTCGGGACAAGGATCGTCCGGGCAGATGAAACGGATAATTTTCAATCGGATAAAAAAAGCATAGAAACAGCGGAAACAAAAATATTGGAAGAAGAGTTTGATTTTAAAGAAATTGAAAAAAGTCTATCGGAATTGTTTCCAAAAGAGAAAATTTCCTTTGAAGAAGTTGTATTTTCTTTTCTGTCAGGAGAGCCGGGGGAAATGTTAGAATTGCTTACGGGATACATAAGAGACGAGATAGCCTATGAGTTTTTGTACAGCAAAAAACTCTCGTTTATATTATATTGATTGCCGTTATGGCGGCTGTATTCAGCAATTTTGCGGGAGCTTTTCAAAGCAGACAGATTTCGGGAATAAGTTTTTACGTTGTATATATGCTTTTGATCACGCTTTGTTTGATGTCTTTTCGGACGGCGGTTTATGGAATCAGTGAAAAATTGGAGTCTCTTACGACGTTTATGAGAGTTCTTTGTCCCGGATATTTTCTTGCGGTGGCGTTTTCGTCGGGAAGCGCGACTTCAATCTTTTTTTATAATTTGATTCTTTTTCTGATTTATATTTCAGAGCTTGTGATCGTAAGGTTTCTCTTCCCGGTGATAAATGTTTATATTATGGTGCAAATGCTTGGAAACTTAACGGAAGAAGATCTCTTTTCTGAATTTGCCGATCTGTTGAAAAAAGCGGTGACATGGACGCTTCGTACGATCGTTGCATGTATTGTCGGGGTGAATGTTGTGCAAGGGCTGTTGGCACCTGCGATAGATACGGTAAAAAGAAGTGCGCTTACAAGGACGGCAGAGGCACTTCCGTGGATAGGAAATGTGATGGGAGGAATGGCGGAAGTGACAATGGGAACGATTGTTTTGATTAAAAACGA
>ENA-OQJH01000800-OQJH01000800.1-human-gut-metagenome-genome-assembly--contig:-NODE-800-length-15426-cov-2.583960_pt1 | contig 15426 bp, 16 predicted proteins | sample MGYA00242597_ERZ504763 | MGnify/ENA primary metagenome ERZ504763 (study PRJEB26092, sample SAMD00036359) | human gut metagenome | host: Homo sapiens | study: EMG produced TPA metagenomics assembly of... | reverse complement strand
GATTTGCTTTCAAATTAGTATCTTTGATACCATTGGAAACAACTTATTTCAAACGCACATGTACCGATTAGAGTTGTTGATTTGACTTTTCAAATTAGTATCTTTGATACCATTGGAAACAACATTCTGTACAAGCTGATGTTTTATACAAAGTTTGTGTATTTGCTTTCAAATTAGTATCTTTGATACCATTGGAAACAACAAGAAATTATTAGTGATTTGGCTAGGAGGGGTTGTGATTTGCTTTCAAATTAGTATCTTTGATACCATTGGAAACAACAGAATATATGTTACAAACTAATTACCAATTAGTTACACACATATTCAGGAATTAAAAACAAAGTTGTTATCTAATAAGAAATCCCGTTTCAGACGGGATTTCTTATTTTTAAAATAATTCCAATTGCTGTCCTGGAGTAGTTACACCTTGTAGTTTCTTTCCATAAAAAAGTTCAATAGCAGCAAATTGTTTATCAGTGATACACATTATTCCCACTTGTCCATATTCAGGCAAAAAAGATTTAACTCTATTTATATGAACAGTTGCATTCTCGCTACTAGCACAATGACGGACGTAAATTGAAAACTGAAACATTGTAAAGCCATCCTTTGTAGATTTTTTCTAAAATCAGTATAAGCTTTCTTGTCCTTCTTAGTTTCCGTTGGCAAATCAAATAATACTAGTACCCACATAATCCGATATTCACTAAAACGGTCCATTATCGTTCAGGATAACTAATACGACGAATTTCTCCACAAAAACATTTATATAGAGAAGCTGTAGTCTGAGCGACAGCCACCATCAACGGACTACGTTTACCATTAATACGTACATCCAATGTGGGAATAACAAGCAAACGTGATTTTATTTCTTTTGTTAATTCCAAATTTGCACCATACAATTTCACTAAACTAAATACTAATTCATCAACATAAGGTCGATATGGCTCCATCACATCGTCAGCTAAACAATATGCATTATAACGATTATGATGATGGATCCCTAAAGTAGGAAGCAACCCACTTGCCACTAAAGCACGAGCAACGATAGCACGAAGTATAGCATAACCATAATTCAATAAATTATTAGGAGAAATCCCTTCTCTGTCACGAGTAAAGCCAATAATATCTGCAAATAAATTTTTCCAAAAAAAAGCAGCCGCACGTGCTTCCAAATTCTCTGGATCACCACTCTTCACTTCATTCGCCCAAATTCGCATACATTTCATTTCTTCACCTACACAAACTCTCAATACAGATGCTTGGTTATCTATTTTTGCCTTAATTGTTTGCTGCCAAAGTTGCTTTTTCAATGGCAATGATGCATCCAACTGTTGACGGAAACGTCATTCTGAGTTGTATTTCCATACAAAGGGAGCATTAAACCCACTGGCATACTTTTACTATCACAAGTGATAACGGCACAATTATTCTCTAATAGAGATTCTAATACACCGGAAGTGATAGTAATTTGCTTATGATCTAGTACTACGACACCTATATCTTCAATCGGCTTCGTTATTTCCGATTGTTCTTTAAAGATATCCGGCAATGAATCACTTTTCTCAACTTCCGGAAGTTTTATGACTAATTGGTTATTTCGTAATGACAAATAAGCCGGATTACCAAAATAAAGTGTTTTCTTTATCATAGTATCATATTTTAAAGGTTAATATATTACTTACCTCGCAATTTCTTCTGCTCTTTTTCGAAATTTTCAATGAAATCTATTTCTACAGGAGATAACTGATTACTAATGCGTTTCTTAAATTCATCATATTCAAGATTTGCTTTTTTCTTTGCTAATTCAGCCGAAATAGTACCAGCATGTTGTAACAATTCTTTTCCTGACAATCTAAGAAAAATCATCCAATTTTTGAATCCAGTCTTTCATATACATAGGAGTATGACTTTTAGCCTGCAATTCTGCAAAGTCAAGATACAAACTTACAATACGATTTAATGTATCCAACTCATCATCTGTCAAATAATTTTTAGCATATTCTATATCATTCCGCTTTGGCACTGCTCCTGTCCAATTAGTTAATCCCATAAAATCTTTCCCTGCATCTGCACGACCGTAAATAACCTCAGCAGCCGTATGTCCATGTACTGAAAAATGCATTTTATTTTGAACCGTGGCAAAAAACAATCGAGTAGACTCAGTACTTGGGTCATAATCTATGCTCAAAGCATAAATTTCAAGAATTTTACGATAGAATATCTTTTCTGAGGAACGAATATCACGTATGCGTGATAATAACTCATCAAAATAATTTCCACCACCTGCACGCTTCAACAGCTCATCATTCATTACAAATCCCTTTATTAAATACTCTTTTAGTATTTGTGTTGCCCATATTCGAAACTGCACACCACGGTAAGATTTAACCCGATAGCCTATGCTTATAATCATATCCAAATTATAATAAGCCACTTGATATATTTTACCATCAGAAGCAGTTGTTGCAAAAAATGCAACAACTGAACTTTCCTGTAATTCCCCACTCTCAAAAACATTCTTTATATGGCGTGAAATCGTTGATTTGTTCCGTTGAAATAATTCTGCCATTTGATCTAATGTCAGCCAAACTGTATTATTGCATAGTGTTACTTCAATTCTTGACTCACCATCTACCGTTTGATATAAAAGAATTTGTCCTTTGTTTTCTTCCATAAAATAAGAATATATTATTTTTTATATGAACTACTTGATTCTAAGACATTTCCTAAACGATCAACTTTATAGGTATACATATCATTTTTATCATTTCACCAGTTAAAGCCCGCTCCATCTTATTTAAAGGAGAAAATTCAAATTTGTCAACTAGTACATTCGCAACAATATGTTTTATGAAAAAGCATTGTTCACCTGAGGAACTTACCATCTTATAAATCCTTCCCCTATCCAAAGGCTGGGCAATAATACCATTAGCTAATTCATCATCAGTAGGAAGATAAACCAAATCATTAGGTGACAATACAAAAATAGGGTCATTACCATTCTCATCTTCCGGTGCAACAGGTAAACCTTGTTTTTGCCGTTCAATTGCAACATTCAATGGAATGGTAGCATAATTTCTTTTCTTTATTATAGTATTCGTCTTTTTATCTAGAATATTCGACTCGTATACAGCAAAAAATAAATTTGTTCCTTTCGCAGCCTCTACAAATTTAGAAGATTTATTACCTGTTTGACCTACTGCAAACTTATCAGCCTGTTCATACCAACGAATTTTAATGATAGGCTGATGATACTTCCATTATTCAGCTGAATAATATTACGATTCATTTCATCAATGCCATCCGGCGAAAAAGCAATATCCGGATTATTATCTTTCAGTTCCAAATGACGTAACAATATTTTTTGGATACCCGTATCAGTAATATTATTTTCTATTTTCTTTCTATCAAAACTAGTATCCAGCGGTTTCTAGTAGCAAAGAATCGATCTTTAGTATCTTACTAAAATAGTAAACCTCTATTTTAGACAGATTTATATCACTCCAAGTTTCTCTATTATCTTCAAAGTACTTCTTTATTCTCTTCGCGTCAAATCCTAAATTCCAAAGTTCCAATAATTTTCTCTTGAAGTCTTTCACAACGATGCTTTGAGGATTTTTCATCGCTTCATTTAAAGCTACAGTCTTTATCCTACGCAAATTAACTTCTCCAAATACCGTATCTTTATGCATGGATTTACGTATAGCCCAATTGTCCCCTTTTCCCTGTTTCACAAAGATCTTTTTGCCTTCTTCATTATAATGCAAGAAGCGATTGGTAGCTTTATTTATAACACGCAAATTTTGCTTAAAACTGACTATTATATTTTCCAAAGCCAAATATGTATCCTGTGTAAACGATGCCCACGGTTTTCTGATCACCCATTTATAGTTACCGTTATTATCAGTCTTAGCTTTATCACACAGCATTTTCTGCAAATCATATCGGGATAATTCAGCCTTAGCTGTTGCCGACTCATTATTTAAATAATTAATAATATTCCTATTTGCACACGCTATTATTATGGCATCCATTGCATGATGACGATGATCTATTCTTTTCTTATTAAAACCTTTTTGCAATTCCAAAGGCATTGTCGGAATTTCTTGAATCCCAACATTTTTAGTTGTAAATTTATTTGTGCCGGTCAACTCATTGAGTCGTTGAAAACGAGGAAGTATAATTTTATTCCAAACCTCATTTATTCCCCAATCTTTCTTCAAACGATCCGTAACTCCTCCGGTACAAGGAATTACATTCTTTGAAATTGCTTCTTCCTCTCCTTTTTCTCTAACGATGTTGGAAAGAAGGGACTTTACAACTTTGCTGATGTACCTACTATCATTCAGCTGACGAGTAACAAACTCCTCCGGAATATCATCCATCAAAAGTTTTTTCATTTTACTACGAGTACGCGAATAGTTATCTTTCACAAATTGCTCATATTCATCCACAGTGAAGATCCTTACTTTTTTCCAAAAGGAAGTTCCACTATCTCCCCATGATGCTTCACTATAAACTCATGTCCCAATAAATTGCTTTTAAGCTTATTGACTTCCGCTTCACAAATCACCTTGTTACTAAAAGAATCATCAAAATAACATGATTGGGGAATAACATGCTCTATTTCGTATGCAGGCGTAAACAACTTACCTAATGGAATCACTTCACCGGTATAAGGAGAACGATACTTCTGTTCCAGCCAAAGCTTGTAACGCAAAACTTCTGACCTTGAAGGACGCTTCTTCAAGTCTGTTTCTGTAAACTTTTTCAATATATCCGATATTTCCTCCGGTAAATCGGAAACACTATTTAAAACACCCTCTTCATAAATACGCAAAATATCCTGCTGACTTGGCGAATAAGGACGAACATTTTCAACCTCATATTCAGGATTCAAAAATTCCGTGAGCAAATATTTGATACGCAAGTTGGTATTCTCATTTTCAGACATTTGCTGTGTCATTTTCTTCCGCTTGTCAGCCGGATTCTTCATCTCACGCCCCAACTCCACATGTATCTCATCAATATTTCCCACTTGTTTCCAAATATCACGAACAACACGTAGTGTTTCAATAATAATCTGCTCAACAATTGGATTACGCAATGAATGTTGCTTAAAAGATCTTAAATACGAATCAATATCAGCAGGAGATTTCCACTGGATTATTTCTTTTGCTTCAGAGTGACGACCATAAACAATGTAACACACTAACCAAAGAGGCAAACCTTTGAAATCAGAAACATCAGCAAGATGAATTGCTTTCTCCCTCACTCTATTTTCTATTTTCTCATCATATTCTCCTGTTATTATCTTATCAATCCGTTCACGCGTTCCTTTATCTATTGAATTCTCACTCCAATATTTTCCCATACGCATTAAAGGCAATAATTTTTTAATTGCTTTTGCCGAATAGGAACCATATTCTTTCTTAAAAGGTGGGAATTTCTGAAACACATCAACAAAAGAAGCATTCAGGTCGTGTTTATCCGCAAATTTCTGCAAAGCTTTTACTATTTCATTCTTGTCTTCAACCGAATATAATATATGCCATAAAGCTTCCTCATTCTCTTTTGTCAGGAATTCAATAGAAATATCACATTTCTCCAGCCTCGCCAACATCAATGAACGGGTTTCATTACATGGATAAGGTTTGTCTTGCACATAATTCCAACGATAATTCTCTATCTCTTTTTTCAGTCCAAAAACCGGATATTTCAAAAAAGCCTTTTGATCAATTTCTTTTTTACCATTCAACCAGTCAAATAAAGCAACATAATCTTCTTCTGTCTTCAATAACTCATTTGTAACATCCACATCTTGTGCCAGGTCTTTCCTATAAATACGCAGATTTATTATAAATTGCCACAAGCGGAATTCTTGAAACAACGGATGTGATTTAGCAATACATTTTACAGGAAAAGATTTTATCTCTCCCGTTTCCTTATCAAGACCCTGATTCTCCTCATAAGGACAATTGTCTATTAATGATTTTTTGCTTTTAAGAGGACGCTGATAAAAGAGTATATCCTCTAAAAACAAATAAGTAAAATCCCGATTACCAACATTATTCCGATGTGCTTCATTTATTGGATATAGTTCTTCAATACAAGCAGCATACAATGCTCTGTCTTGCAATTCCAGGTGAAACTCCTTCTGCTTCTCCAAATCAGTTTCAGCTCCTCCTTATAATATTTGCGTTCAATGGTTCTCACCAGTCTTCCACGAATTTTCTGACTAGGATTTCCTAAAAGCGTATCATAAATATAGGCACCTACTGTCTTATGAGTTTGATCAATATCCGCTTCTGTTTTCTTCTTGACCAATGACCAATCATCTTCCTTAGGAGCACGAAAAGAGCGTTTTACATTCCCTTCCTTATCTTTTTTAGGCGTTCCGTCCTTCTCTAAATCCGTAGTTACAATTGAATTCTTTAGTTTTTCCAACCCAATCAAGAGACATATTACTTGTTCTTCGATACACCCATCCATTTTCCAAATGCACATTATACCAAATATCCTTTCCCTTTTTTTCTCCGGAATCCTCTACTGCAACTACTTTAAGAGCATAGAATTCAACCAATTTATCCTTATTTTCCTCCTCTTCCTCACCACGTAATTGATAATATCCACGCTTTTGATTAAAATTCAATAATATCCACGCCAATTCTTCTTTTGAAATTTTAGAAGTCAATCCCTTTTTACGGAGATAGTAGATAGTCCAATCATAAGGTACTTTTTTATCATCTGTTATCAGATTCGGATAATTTAGCTTAAAATCCTCCAGCATTTCCTTAAATGAATCTTGGAATATAAATTCAAACTGACCAGCTTCATTCTTACGCCAAGCCAATTTAGGTTCCTTGCCCTTAACTATCTTACCATGCCTATCTAAATCTTGAGCAAAATGAAAAGGCAAAAATCCTAAAAATATCAAGAATTCTATGCAACCGTTCTCTGCGAAGCAGATATCGTTCGCTTAAACGACGAACTCCACGCAATCTGGTTCTTTCAGCAGTTTGAGATATGGAATTACCTTTATTAAAATCTCCTATCATAGCTGCATCCATAGGTATGATGCGACTTCCTGAAGCTTGTATCTTAACCAATTGTTCACTTCCATCGTCATTGACACTTCCATTTACTACTGCCCAACCTATGCTATTGGTACCCAAATCAAGACCCACTATATTTTTCATAAGACAACTATTTTATCAAAACTTTTCAAAGTTATCAAATTATTCTAATAATCACTTGTCCTTTACATATTTATTTCATAGTTTTGCAATACTAATTTGAAGCAAGTCACAATAAGGATTATTCCGTTGTGAAAACATTTAGGTTGCCCTCGTCCTTTAACGGGGGCTTTTTTAGACTCATCTTTTAATAGATATTTGCCATACTGACTAACGGTTCGTATAATTTTTCTATATCCTGCGCATCTATTTCTATCTCCACTTGATCACCGGGAACCAGGGTTTGCCCCTGAGGAAGTAAGTTTTTACGATTCCGATGTATACTACGAATGATACAATGATTAGGTAAAGCCAATGTATCCACTTCCTTTCCGTCAAAATAAGACCCATCCATTATCTCGACAAAAAGATGATAGCGAGCACCAGCCTCTTCGGAAGACTCCGGATTATGGCTACGGAACATCCTGTCATACAGCAATACATTGTAAGGTTTTATCTGTAACAATTCGGTGAAATAATAAGTCAATCCACCTACCACAATGGAAGGATAGAACACCTCGAAATGACCGGTAATCTCCGTTATCAGGACAATAGCAGTCAAAGGAGTACGCACCACAGCCACCAAAAAAGCCACCATCCCGATCAGCATCATATAACTCACATTCTCATACCCTATCCATCCGCGTTGTACCAATACCAACCCGAAGATTTGTCCCAATAATCCTCCCGTAACCAAGGTAGGAATGAAACTTCCTCCCGGCAAACCTGAAGAAAGAGAAAACAGCGTAAAAACAAAATGAATAAGCATCATGATAGTAAGCCACTGGATATCATGAGTTCCATTCATTCCCTGCATCATCAAAACTGCTCTCCGCCACCTGTCAGATTCGTCTCTGTTAACGATATGGCATAAGCTATGGTTAATAAATACAACATCTTGACAGGAATGGAGAGTTTCATGGCAGGTATCCTTTCTTGAAAGAAAGGAACGATGAGCGAATAAAACTTTGCAATGACAGCCATAAGGGCGGCAAAGATAATATAAAGCTCCGCCTGACGGATAAAAGATAAACCAGGAACGACCGCACTAATCAGATGATAAGGAGTCGTGGGGAACATCCAACTAGCCACTCCTCCGGCTACCACGCCGGCCAACAAGGTAGTAATAGCGGTTTTAGGTGCATCAAAACGCTCGATGGATTCTATCACCAACAAAGAAGAAGACAACGGAGCAGCAAAAGCGGCAGACAAGCCCGCACCAGCTCCGGCAGCCAGCAATTGTTTCCGTTCCCCTTTCAGAATATGTCCCCAACGAGAGATAAGTGTTCCTATATAAGACCCTATCTGAACAGACGGCCCCTCGCGTCCCAAAGACAGCCCCGCACTGAGAGCCAACACCCCTCCGCAGAATTTAGCTACCAGTCTTTAAAAGGATGCTCATAACGGATACGACCGTTATTGGCCGCACGTGTCTGAGGAATCCCACCACCGGCTATCAATGGCATACGTTTTACCAAAGAAGCGACAAAGATCAGAATCCCCCATAAGATAAAAAACAACAATACATGCCAATACCACGGATAATGCGCCGTGAAAAAAGTTTTCCGCACATCAAAGAAATACCAGAGAAGATAGTGATAAGGCACAGCAACCAGTCCCGTAAGCAGCCCCACGAATATGCTCACGAAATACAGACGGGCATCAATCAGCTTCAGTTTCCATATTTGCCATTTGCGCAGATTGCTCCACTCCTTCCACTTGTTTTCCATTTCTCCAGTTTCATATCCGGAATAAACAAATGGAAAAGAGAAGGGTTTATTTAAACAATGGCTTTAATAGTTCCGGTATTTCTATTTCATTTGCTTTCAGCGCTTCCAAACATTCATGCCCTTTATCGGATAAAGTAAAATGCATCTGCCGTTTATCCTTATCCCCCAAATTACGGACGATTAATTCTTTCTCTTCAATGGAACGGATGACCTTAGAGGTATGCGAAGCAGACAGACCTGTGTTTTCCGATATCACACTAGCCGTCAGCGTATCTCCGCCAATGCAACAAAGTGCCATTGCCTCATTCAATGACACTTCATATTGTTCCATTAAGCGGGTTTCAAGTTCAGAGAGAGCCTTGAACAGCTCTCTCATGACACATATTGATTTTATTTTCTCCATGCAAATTTAAATAAACAAGTTTACATTCGCCTGTTCGGCACGGTTCATATAAGTTGCCACTCCACCAATAGTCACATGATCCAGCAATTCCTCACGTTTCACACCCATTACGTCCATTGACATCTGGCAAGCAATAAATTCCACTCCGTTCTGAATGGCTTGAGTACGCAGAGATTCCAATGAATCGATATTTTTCTTATTCATAATATATCGCATCATCCTAGCTCCCATTCCGCCCATATTCATTTTAGACAACTTCAACTTTAAAGAACTGGAAGGCAGCATCATGCCGAACATCTTCCCCCAGATATCTTTCTTCACCACAGGTTTGTCCAGCTTCTTGATGGCATTCAGCCCCCAGAAAGTAAAGAAGATGGTTACCTTCTTTCCCGTAGCCGCCGCACCGTTTGCGAGTACAAAAGTAGCTAAAACTTTGTCCAGGTCATCACTGAACAGAATAAAAGTTTTCCCTTTATCCTCCCGGCAAACTTCCGAGGAAGAAGATTGCGGAGTATTTTTCTCAACAATTACCTGATACTTTCCTGCTCCTGAATTTACTGAAACAAAACGGTTTCCGGTAGTTTGACACCATGCCTCGGCATCGCGGGGAAAACCGGCATCTGTAGCGACAATTTCCAAACGTTCGCCGTCCGCCAGTTCTTCCATACTCTTCTTCAGTTTCATGATAGGACCGGGACAAGATATGCCACAAGCATCCACTTTTATTGCTTTCATAGAAGGAATGACGGAAGAGGCAATAGTATAAGCTCCAGCAGAATCTTTACTGTGTTCAGAATGATCAACTTTTGAAGAATCAGAACTTGAAGAGCCAGAATTTGAAAACTCCTCCGGCTCGGGCAGAGGAGCCGTTGCCGCTTTATACAGTTTTAAACCTCCTATTAAATTCTTTACTTCCCCAAAACCATTCTGTAACAATATATTAGAAGCCAAATACCCTCTCAACCCTACTCCACAATACAAATAGACCGGCTTATCCTGAGGAATCTCTTCCATCCTTTCGCGCATATCATCCAAAGGAATATTGACAGCCCCTTTCAAAGCACCGAGTGCAAATTCATCGGGAGTACGGACATCAACCAACGTAACTTTACTCAAATCGGCAGCCTGTAATTCGCGCCAATAAAGAGGCTTCATCTTTCCGCTCAGTATATTTCCGGCTACATATCCGGCTACTGCTACAGGATCTTTAGCCGAAGAGAAAGGAGGAGCATATGCCTGCTCCAAAGCCATCAAGTCATAAACAGTTCCGTTATGCTTAATCACTTGCGAGAATTCGTCAATACGTTTGTCCACTCCGTTATACCCCACAATCTGCGCTCCGAGTAATTTCCCATTCACAGGAGAGAAAGTTATTTTAATGGACATCTGTAAAGCATCAGGATAATATCCCGCATGGGAACCGGAATGGATGGTTGCCGACAAATAATCAATGCCTGCCTGTTTCAACCGTTTTGCCGGAAGGCCGAAGCAGCGACAGTCATATCAAAAACTTTGGCAATGGAAGTACCGACAGCCCCTTCGTATGTAACCTTATTTCCAAAGACCATGTTATCTGCCACAATACGCGCCTGACGGTTGGCCGGACCTGCCAGATAATTCAACCACGGTCTATCAGTCAGTGGATGACGGAACTCGATAGCATCGCCCACCGCATAAATATGCTCGTTGGAAGTCTGCAAGTAATCATTAACCTTAATACCGCGCATCTCCCCTATCTCCAGTCCAGCCTCTATCGCCAATGAGGTATTGGGACGTACCCCGATGGATAACAACACCATATCGGCAGGCAGCCTTTCGCCCGATTTGAAAACAACCTCCAGTCCGTTGACCGTGCGTTCGAAAGAAGCCACCGCCTTTTCCAGATAGAGATGTACTCCTTTCTGCAACAAGTGCTCGTGCACCAAAGAAGCCATAGAGAAATCAATAGGAGCCATGACCTGATTTGCCATCTCTACAACCGCCACTTCCGCACCGGCTTCCTGCAGATTCTCCGCCATCTCCAACCCGATGAATCCGGCCCCGATGATTACCGCCCGTTTCACCTTATGCTGCTGCAAGTAACTCTTGATAGCATCGGTATCATTCACATTACGTAGGGTAAAAATCCCTTCATTGTCAATGCCCGGCAAGGGAGGACGAACAGGCGACGCACCCGGAGAAAGCAATAATTTGTCATAACTCTCCGTATAAGTTTTCCCGTCGGAAGTACGAATATCCACTGTTTTCTCGGCAGAATGGATGGCTATTACCTCGGACCGGGTACGCACATCTATGTTAAAACGTTTCCCAAAAGCCTCCGGAGTCTGTACAAACAATTTTTCCCGCTCCGCAATCACACCTCCTATATAATAAGGTAGACCACAATTGGCATACGAAATGTATTCTCCCTTCTCGAACAAAATGATTTCCGCCTGTTCCGTGTTTCTTCTGATACGTGCGGCAGCAGTTGCACCTCCTGCTACGCCTCCTATTACTATATACTTCATAATTAAACTATTTTATTTGATTTAATATTTTCCAATGGAAACTTTATGCAAACATACATGATATTTCTTATAATAAAAAAGTTTCCTATGGAAATATTATCAAGTTAACTCTTTTTAAGGAGAAAGAACATTCCGGGTATTAAATAGACAATCTTTATTGTTGTTTGATATTTTATTCCCTACCTTCGCAATAAATTTCAAAATAAATAAGAAATTGAATCGAACAGACACGCATCATGTTATCTAAAATAGACTTGACGCAGGGAGGTATCACCGGCACTCTGCTACGTTTTACCTTACCTATGATTATAGGCTCACTGCTACAACAGTGTTACAATATAGCCGACACGCTGATTGTAGGACAATGTATAGGTTCCGGCGCATTGGCTGCCGTCGGTTCCGCCTATACGCTGATGGTTTTCCTCATTTCCATCCTGCTGGGATTGTCCATGGGAAGCGGAACCGTTTTTCCTTGCAATATGGAGCCGGACGAACGGATTCCCTACGCCGTAACATCTATGTATCCGCCCTGCTGATCGGTACAGTAACATTGATTCTAAATATAGCGGCTTTCGTCTGGATTCATCCCATTCTCAGGTTATTGCAGATTCCCAAAGATATTTATGGCATGATGTATGATTACTTGTGGATTATCTTTTGGGGAATCGGCTTTACCTTTATCTATAATTTCTATGCGGCATTACTGCGTGCCATAGGAGATGCCGTTACTCCTCTTTGGTTTCTGGCGGTTTCCGTTGTACTGAACATCGGGCTGGATTTATTCTTTATCTTGCAGTTGGATTGGGGAATCAAGGGAGCAGCCATCGCCACGGTAGCCGCACAGGGAGTATCCGCTTTGGGAATTATGGGATATGCCTACGTGAAATACCCCGAACTGAGATTACACCGCAACGACCTGCATTTCGACCGTCACTGCCTGAAAGAGATCACTTCGTTCTCCGCACTGACCTGTGTACAACAGTCGGTGATGAATCTGGGCATTCTGATGGTACAAGGATTGGTCAATAGTTTTGGCACTGTAGTCATGGCCGCCTTTGCGGCAGCAATAAAAATAGACTCGTTCGCCTATATGCCGGTACAGGAATTCGGAAATGCCTTTTCCACCTTTATTGCCCAGAACTTCGGAGCGAGAAAAGAGGAACGGATCCGCAAAGGAGTGAAAAGTGCCTTGATTACCACCGTTCTCTTCTCTCTGGTCATTTCCATTCTGGTCTTTTTATTCGCCAAACCATTGATGCTGATTTTGTCCGCCCCCACGAAACGGAAATTCTGAACATCGGTATCAGTTATTTACGCATCGAGGGAGCGTTTTATTGCGGAATCGGGATTTTGTTCCTGTTATACGGATATTATCGTGCCATCGTATGCCGGGAATGTCCGTAGTGCTCACAGTGGTATCGTTGGGAACCGTGTAGCCCTTTCCTATTGGCTTGCCGGCATTCCTGCCATCGGGGTCATCGGAATCTGGTGGTCTATTCCTATCGGATGGTTTATAGCGGACGTCATCGGCATCATATATTATAAACAACTTAAAAAGGAAACAGCAAAGGAAGTACCAGCACCATGACAATGCCCATAATAATCTGCAACGGCAGCCCTACCTTTACATAATCCATAAAGGTATATTGTCCGGCGGGCATCACCAGCGCATTGGGCGGAGTGGAGAATGGAGAAGCGAAACACATACTTGCCCCCAGTGTCACCGCAAAGAGAAAAGGTACGGGACTTACCCCTATCTGTGTTGCACTTTGCATCGCGATAGGAGCCAGAAGCACTGCGGTAGCCGTGTTGCTGATAAACATCGTCATCAGGGAAGTAGTGAAATAAATACCCGCCATCAGCGCCAACGGTCCGTATGTTCCCAGTTCACTGACCAGACTGTTCGAAATGTATTCGGAAGCCCCTGTCTTTTCCAATGCCAGCGACATAGGCAGCATGGCCGCAATGAGTACGATGCTTTCCCAGTTAATGGTTTTGTAAGCCGCCTCCACATTGCGGAAACATCCTGTCAGTACCATCAGGATACCCGCAATCATCACCGCCGTCACCGGAGCTACCGGAATGAAGTCGAACACCATCATAGCCACCATCAGCACCATGATAACCGCAGCTACCGGTGCTTTGTAATCCAGCGTGACCTTCGCAGCCTCGGCCAGCGGTTGTCCCAGTACCACCCAGTCGGCATCTTCCTTGCTCAGCCGGGCGATATTGTTCCATGTACCCTGCACCAGCAACACATCCCCGCTATGAATCCGCTCATTGCCCAAGTCCTGCAACAAATATTCCTTCTTCCGGCGGATACCCAGTACATTCACATTAAACTTATCACGAAAGCCCGCCCCCTTTATCGTCTGGTTTATCAGATTGGAGGAAGGCATCAAAACGATTTCAGCAATACCTATGTCATAAAAATCAATGAATTGCTGAGTTTTTCGCTTCTTCGGTAGTATGCTCGTCCAGCATCTCCAGCAGATAATCTTCGGCAAACAACTTTATTTTCTCAAAATCCCCCGTCACATACAGAATATCCTCTTTCTGAAGAACCGTACCGGGATCGGCCAGCTTCTGAGTAATTGTTTTCAGGAAGCGGTGTTGTGACATATCCCCACGACGCACCTCCAGTATATTCAATCCATACTTGCGCCGGATATCCAACTCTATAATCGTCTTTCCATGCAGCCGGGAGTCACCGACCACCCTCAACCGGAACAAATTACTGGATAGCCCATATTCCTTCACCAACTGTTTCAGGGATTTGCCCGAATGAACATTGTCGTCTCCGTTTTCCCCCGTTTCGAAAGAAACCATTTACTGAGCGGAAGCAACACCAAAGTACCCACTGCCACACAAATAATCCTACCGGAAAAAAAGAGAAGAACGAAAGCGGAGGAAAACCGGCCGAAGTCAACGCATTTTGAATAACAAGGTTGGGCGGCGTACCAATCAGTGTCATCATACCTCCCATACTGCTGGCAAACGCCAACGGCATAAGCAAACGACTGGGATTCATGTTGGCACTGACTGCCAGACTGACCACGATAGGCAACATCAGAGCCACCGTACCTGTGTTGCTCACAAAAGCCCCGATAGCAGAAGTCACCAACATTACAAGCAAGAATAATTTCAATTCACTCTTACCCGCTAATTTCAGAATGTGTGAACTGATCATTTTGGCAAGTCCCGTCTGAAAAATCGCTCCGCCAACCACAAACAGCCCCACCATCATAATGACGACCGAATTGGAGAATCCGACAAAGCCTCGTCAGGCGTCAATATCTGAAAAATCAACAAAGCCACTAAAGCACAAAGAGCCACAAGATCCGACCGTATCTTGCCATTTACAAAAAATACTGCGGACAGTACAAGGATAATAATCGTAATGAGCATAGGTATTAAATTATTGTTTTATTCATTCGTTGTTGCATTTGTACGAATTCTTTTTGCAAAAATAAAAAATATATTCCGAAAATAGAAACAAACCCCGAATGTTTTTGTTCTTAAAAGAACAACATTAGCGACATTTTCAT
>ENA-OQJH01000799-OQJH01000799.1-human-gut-metagenome-genome-assembly--contig:-NODE-799-length-15438-cov-1.889361_pt1 | contig 15438 bp, 16 predicted proteins | sample MGYA00242597_ERZ504763 | MGnify/ENA primary metagenome ERZ504763 (study PRJEB26092, sample SAMD00036359) | human gut metagenome | host: Homo sapiens | study: EMG produced TPA metagenomics assembly of... | reverse complement strand
TCTTCCTATCATACGATACTCGGCACATTAGCAGCTGCGCCATAGCGGGAGCTTTATTGAGCCAGCGAAGTCCTTTAGACTGTATGGCAGTTGGAGCCGGATTTGGTTATTACTCGCTCTCCAGCATATTTATCACCGAATATAAAGGTCCCGAATTGGGAACTATCGCATTACTTTCCAATATCATGCGTGAAATTATCGCTTTGCTGTGTGCACCCTTATTAGTGAAATATTTTGGAAAGCTAGCTCCTATTTCTGTTGGTGGAGCCACAACGATGGATACCACTCTTCCTATCATTACCCGATATTCGGGAAAGGAATTTGTAATCATTTCCATCTTCCATGGCTTTGTTGTCGATTTCAGCGTTCCGTTCCTAGTCACATTCCTTTGCTCAATATCATTTTAACAGCAATAAATCCTAAAATAGAGAAATACTCTACTATCGTTTTCGCACACGTATTACAAAAATGTTTCATAAAAAGGTATTTTTATATCAAAAAGCAGATCATCTCTTGACTTACATCAAAGAAATCAGCCTAAAAAGAATCTTTTCCTTTTCTTTATTTTTATGCTATAAAACATATTCTTATATTTGCATAGGTAAAAAGAAAAAACTAAGCGCTTAGACAGTATTTTCAATAGGTATTAGATTTGTTTTTAGGAATAGTTTTTAGGTATAACAATTAAAAAAGTAGGTATTATGAAACGTTTAGGATTAACATTAGTGGCAGCGCTCTGCCTTGCTGCTTCAACATTTGCAGCCGGAAATCAGCCTACAACTGCAAAATGGGAAGGTAACATCAATGTAAGTAAACTAGGCAAATATTTAAAGTTAAACTCCGATCAGAGTGAAGAAGTAGCCAATATTTGCGATTATTTCTCCACACAGATGTCAAGAGCCACAACAGCGAAGAAAGATAAAGAAGCAAAATTGCGCAACGCTGTTTATGGTAACTTGAAACTGATGAGAAAGACTCTTAGTGCTGAACAGTACGCCAAGTATGCAGCTTTGATGAATATCACTTTACAGAATAAAGGTATTGAACTGAATAAGTAAAATGATTAATATGTAAAAGAGAGAGAGGGTGGAAGCCGGTTGGCTTCCACTTTTTTTATATCTCTTTATCCTCATCTATTCACATGGTTTTATCTTCATCGCATATCCGCCCCCCGGATACATTACAATTTTAAGCTTCTTATCAACTGGCAACTTTTTCATTATTTTACGATAGTCAGAAGCGTTTCTATCCGAATTCAAACCATCACAAAAGATTTCTACATAATAATCTGCATTCGGCAAAAAAGACAAATCAACCAGAGTCTTACGAATCGACCAATCATTCATACCTCCTACATACCATACATCTCCTTTACGACGAGCAATGTGAATATAGTGAGAAAGTTTACAATCCAGCGAACGAGTCTCATCCCAAACAGTAGGAACAGATGATATAAAATCAGTGCATTCTTGTTCTTTCATGTACCGGGTAGGTGAATCACATAACATATTCAAGGGAGAATTAAAGACTACATACCCCGCCATTTGACGGCATCGTGTACCTTGACTCATAGGGTTACTATAAACCGGATGATAACTTCCCTGAACTGTATTCTGCATCGCTCCTTGTGTATAATCCACAGGTCCTGCCATCATTCGTATAAACGGAAATTGCAAATCATAAGTAACCTGATCACATTCTACCGGCCTCCATTTCATTTGCTCCAATCCATGTACCCCTTCAAAATTCATCACATTCGGATAAGTCCGTTGAATCCCAAAAGGCTTACAAGCACCATGATAATTAAGAATCATGTGATATCTGGAACATAATTCCGCTGCTTCCCACATAAAGCGAATCATATCCTGATCATCCCTATCCAGAAAGTCTACTTTAAAACCTTTCACTCCCATTTCTGCATAGTGCTTCACCACTTTTCCATATCCCGGTGAAATGCCCAATAACCAGCCCATAAAATAATATCTACATTCCTACTTTTAGCATAAGAGACCAACTCTGTCAAATCAATTTCAGGAATAACCTGCAACATATCCGCCTGCTGATTTACTGCCCAACCTTCATCCAAAATGACATACTCAATCTGATTTTTAGCAGCAAAATCAATATAATACTTGTAAGTCTCATTATTTATTCCTGCCCGAAAATCCACTCCGGAAATATTCCAATCATTCCACCAATCCCAAGCGACCTTGCCTGGTTTAATCCATGAAATATCTTTCAGTAAGGAAGGTGCCGCTGTCAAGTAAACCAAATCATTATCCAGCAATTCCCTATCCTGCTCGGTTATCGTAAATATTCTCCAGGGAAACGTACGCTTTCCATTAGTGCGGGCAATATAATCATAACGTTTCATCACTATTTGCTGTAGTTGATTATGTCCTCCCTGCTCTGTTTTCTCTGGCAAAGGCGCCCAAACACCTTTCATTGAAAAGCTATCAGGATTACTTTGCAGAAACATACCGGGATAATCCCAAAGGTCACTTTCTGTAATACATACCTTTTCAACATTATCCGGTAGCTCCACTAAAAAAGGATAAAAAATTAACCGTCTATTATTCAGTTGGGGTAACAGTTGATTATCATAAGTATTCTCAAAAGAATTTAAATACTGACTAAACAAATTGTTATCATCTCCATAATTACTGTAAGCGGCATAACCTTTAGTTCCTGATGGAAAATGAAAAACTGCTTTCTCATTATTAATAACAATCTCCTTTTCCTTGAATCTGTTACAAAACGATAAGCGACTCCCTGATTATAACAACGGAAACAACTGAATAGTTACCTTTAAAACTAGCAGTCAATTCATTATAAATATTACTAACTTCCTCTTTTATATATATGGGAGATGAAATTTTCTCTGCCACCGAACGCTGTTTATACTCTTTATTTTGGATTTTCTCCTAATATACCAATAAAACGGACATCCATGCCAATTGCAGACGGTTGAAGCACTGTCGTTCCATTCCGCGTAATGGCGATCTCCAATTCTTTACCTATCATAACCTGAAGTTCGGTTTCATATCCGGTGATTGTACATGTAATACTTTTTGTCCCCAACTTACTACAGGTGACAACAAAATACATAACAACAGTTGATACTTGATTTTCATTTTATCAATCGAATTATTTATTTTTATTCACCCTTCAGACGTCTCTCCAGCATTTCATGAAATAACCACCGACTACTGAGCGCTCGCGAACACCTTCACTTCGGGGCGGTCCGTATACATCCAGTCAGTCATCGGTACACGATCAGGGGTTGTAGCCATAAACAAATAAACAGGATCTATAAACTTCTCGAATGTTTCCATATCCGGAGCTAAAGTGGCTGTCCATATAATCCAATCAGTCTTGGTATAAGTTTCACGATTATCCAACGGCAGACCATATTTATTCTGCACTGAAAGATAATAAGGTATTTTCTGTCTGTACTACTTTGTCTGGAAATATCCGCCAATCCATCAGTTTATCCCATACCAAATTATATTTCTGACTCCATGTTCCCGGTTTGTCAAACGCCAATCGATAATGATCTCCGTCATCAGCCATCTTCATCCATTCCAAAGCCATCTCTTTTGCTTTTTGCATATAGCTTTCACTTAGTTCTTTATTACCCAGATTACCAGCCAGATACCCATAAGATGCTACCCCTAAGATTGCTTTAATGGAAAGATTAGCATTATGGCCAAATGCCCGGCAAAATCATCTGTACAGAGTTGGTTTGCAGGATCAAGACCATTATTAAGTAAATAATCCGCCCAAGCAGTCAATGTTTTCCAATGTTTTCGGGCATAATCTGCATTTCCTTCTACAGCGGCAATCGACGCTGTTAAAATCAACATATTACCAGATTCTTCTATTGGCATTTCTCCAACATATGTTTCACCATTAGCAAGCGGGTAAGTTCCAACATCATGGGCTGCAAACGGTTTAGTCCATCTGCCACTCTCATTATAATAAAAAATAGGATTCAACATACCTTTAACCAGTTCCGGATTATAAAGCAGAAACAAAGGAGCTGAAGGATAAGTAATATCCACTGTACCAATAGATCCATTACTGGAATTTTCTTTTGAAAGGAACAGTAAATCTTTATTAGGAGCTTCTACCAGTTATGTGCCGCAATTGCCTGACGATATGCTAAAGCACAAAGTTCGGCATATTTACGTCCTCCTGTTTCAGCCGCCTCTTTCATTAACTGATAATCGAAAGCCATACATCTCTTCATTAATTTCTCATAATCCGAATTCGCCTTATGAAATTGAGATAGGATTGTTTCTGTTCCCTTCCGATTCCAGTAAGGGCGCAAGTTCTCCCCAAAATACTGAATTGAGAATATATCATCATATCCAATTAAGAAACGCCCTTCCGACTTTCTAATAGCTCCCAAAGAACAAACTAAAGCCATTCGCTGGTTTTCTCCTTTAGTGTTGGCTACACCACTATAAAAATCGGTATCTCCCTTTAAAAAACTTTCGCGAAGCTCATTAGGATTTCCAACAGCAGCAAGAGTATTATGACCGTCTGCACCTAAATAGAAATATCCCCAATCAATACGAACATCATCGCCTTTCGTACCAAGGATATTCTGTTGCTGCGTACCACTTTTGAGAAAAACAAAACCATCTTTAGTAAAAGTCTCTGAAACAGACAACTGGTTTGGAAGATTCATAGCCCAACGCGGAGACACTTCTATATAAAGTTCCACATTGTGTGTGTTACCATCATCAGCTTTCATTTCATAAGAAAGATAATTTACCGGGCGGGCTACTAACTCAAGATCATCCATCAAAAAGGGGCGGTAAAGGTCAAATCCAATTGAACCGGGCCACAAGCAAACTGATAAATCGTTCTTGTCGGCTGTACATCGACAGAGAGTTGACGAGCCGTCTGTGTGAAATAAGATACCCTATCCTCTTCAACAGACAAACTTGAAGTATCGCCATTCATACTCACCATCAGATCATCATCTTCTATTCCCATAAAACGATATGGTACTCCATCTACTTCACAACACCTATCAAAGGAAAATTTTGCCCTGTCCAATGTTTCAAAGAAGAATCATACAGATTATCCCCAAAGGACCAAACACTAGTGTAAGGATCTATCGTCACTAAAGGATAAGCAGGAGCACGCAACTCATTCTTATCAATATGATATGCCTCTTTATTATTGCAACTTAACAATAATAAAACCATTAATACTCCCGGAAAATCCAGGATTTTATAATCTTCATATAGAGTTTAAATATTAAATGATGATTTTATTTTTATTCCACAGGTTGGATTGAATACATTTCGTTTGCATTCAGTGTCAGAGTGATCTGTCCATTGCTAACCGCTAAAATTTGGGCACTCCCTAACCCATTCTCGGTTACAGGATATATTGTCACCTGTTTTATTCCAGTCCAATCAGAAGGCAATGTCCATTTCATAGCAGAGTAGCCTTTCTCTGAAAAAGCGATAATCTCCTTGTGGTCTTTTATCCATGTCACAGGAATAAACAAATTATTATCCCGACGTACCAGGTTTCCGTCTTTTATAAGCGTTTTATTTTGTCCGTTTACAACTAATCCATCAGAATAGATTACGGTTTTAGTATCAGCATTATAACTTTCTACTTTATATTTATTCAAGTAAGCCCATTGCAAAGTAGTGATACAGAATTGCTTTTTAAATTCCGTAAAATTCGTATTTGTACTTATTATTTCTTCGCCATGCATATTATCACCAAACAGGAAAGCTGTATCCCATATAGTTCCATACAAACCACTACGTCCTCCACAAGCCAGTTCCGGACTAATTGTACAACGTTCTTCAGCCGTCAGATCGCTATACCACGCTGCCGGTTGTAAACCATAAAAGCATCAGTACGTTGATACCCCTTATAAAACTCACTTGTTACATCTATCCCTTATCGCGCCAATAACGAAAAATCTTCCTCATTACTTCAGTCGTCATTTCTTTCGAATACCCGTGATAAGGACTTTCGCGCGGTTCAAATGCATCAATATGCACAGTCTTTGAGGAAGTCAGATCCAGCAGTTCTATCACTTCGTCTATACGTTTCTTGGTATATCCTTTCTTCCATTCATTAACCAGGCATACTTGAAAGTTAGGCATATTATTATAAGATCCCCATTGTAAAAAAGTGCCGTCCGCATTTCGACAAAGCAAATCTTGTTTCACATACGTATGCCATAACGGACTATTCGTATAAGCATCCGTCAAATTGATGTGAACAGAAATTATTGTATTATACTTGGCAGCCTCTTTTTTCAACCAAAGATAACTATCACGCGCAGTCTTATCTTCCGGTCTTTTTAGTGCTTCATTAAATACATTAAAGGCTGGATATTTGTCATCATGTCCATTAAATTGCCACCCCACGAGATATAGTATTTTTGTAATACCACGCGTTAGATTATCAATCTTCTTCACATTATCTAATACATCATTATATCCCAATTTCTTAATAGTACCTCCTTGAAGGTCAGGTTGCGCAAGAAACATTTTCATCAACATAGAAGTATGATAAGAAAGCATATAGGGACGTTCCGGTTTCCCGGTTTTTGTATAGTCATATTTCTCTCCCGAAATATTATCAACAAACTCCTCATCTTCTTCATTCTTTACTACTGAAGTTCGTTCTTCATTGCTACAAGCACTACTAACTGTTGATACCATAACAAACAGCAAGAAATATATAAGGCATAGACGATAACTAAAATTCTTCATTATAATATTTATTAGATGGTTATTATATTATTTTAATCGTACTTGGACGGATTTTCCAACCGTTGAAGAGTATGATTTCCAAATCTTACCTTCTCTCTTTATTAATATCTTAATCCCATTACCATTCCGAATGACACGAATATCAAAAGGTTTTGTATCAAACGCGTACACATTTTTGAGTTCCATAAAATCCCATTCATCCGGTAGTTGGGGGGTCAACACAAATGTATGTAACCCCGTCGGACGGATGCCAAACATACCCTCTATGATAATTCGACAATAAAGACCGCTTTCTGCAGACAAATGGCGCTGATTACCTTCCGGCCAGGCTTCTATCGGATAAGTACATGATTACCTAATAATCGTTGTGCGGAATAACGTTGTAAATACCGGGTTGCTTTCTCACGCTCACCAGCAGCATAAATACCCCTTAAAGCATATAAAGCAGGCCGATCCCAATAAGTAGAAGTGCCCGTTTGCGACAATAAACCATTCTCCGTCCATAGATGTGGAGAGAGCAATGCATTGACAGTCCCTTCCTTACGGTCAAAGATACCAGCCACCAATGGCACGCATATCCAAGAACGAAGTAGATCGTTACCTTTATAATAACGGTATGTTTCATACCCTTCTATATTCGCTTCAAAATAGCGGGCTATATTCTTTCTTAGTATTTTTGCTTCTTTCCGGTATCCATTAGATAGTGACACAGGCTTTCCCAGTTCTTCACTTAAATAGCTGGCAGAAAGAAGAGCGTCATAGTACAAAGTAGATGTATTAAGATTTGCATCTCCTGCCGGGAAGCGATTCTCCATCTCATCGGTATCTGAAATTACCACACCTTCATCATTAAGTTTTCGTTTACAATACATCAGACACCATTCTATCAAAGGCCACAATTCATTTGCAACGTTAATGTCTCCTAACTCCAAAGCAAAACGTGCTGCACCATAAGCAATCATCGCCGCATCTCCACGATCACCGGCACCATTCCAAATATCTTTTCCTTCTGCTATTATTGAACTCGGAATCGGATTATATTCAGGATTCATAAAACGTGCAAAATGCCGATAAGAATTGATAGCCGCCTCATTACCCGTTTCATACCCAAGAAAAGGAAAAAAGGATTAACATATTCCGCCTGATCGTTTGCCCAAATAGCTGCATAATAAGCTTCACCGCCCGGCCCATGCATCAACCCGCCACTTGTACGATAAATGCTTTCCGATGCACGGATTTTAGCAAAAGCAAAAGCCGTATTCAAGGTTGTATCAGGAGAACAAAAATCCAGATTATTCCACACTTGTTTTATAAAGTTATCTCGTGAACTAAATTCTGCATCTATATTCGGCAATAGTTCCGTCTGACCTCTTTTATAAGCCTGAATCGATGCCCCAAAAGTGATGGATTCACCACTTCCAAGCAAAAATACGTCCTCTTTACCTACAACAGTAGAAGCCACTAATGTATAACTTCCATCCACTCCCTGATCCGACTTTGTCTGATACACAACACGAGAATGAGGAAGCAATACTTCCACCTTTTCATTTCCCATATTCTTAACAGTATATCGCTCGCACAACATCGGCTTGTCAACAGAAGGAAAAAGACGCGAGTTAATTCTATCGCAGGAACAAGCTCTCCGCCTGCCTTGGTTCCTCTTGTATGTCCGACTGTAAACTCACTGACTACCGTCAACTTTCCATCCAATCGTATTGACTTTACCTGCTCATTATTCAAGGTTAATCCATTTACCTGTAACATAGCCAAAAAATCAACAGAAAAACGACGGGTCAAGCTAGCATGAGTATCATTAGGAATCGTACGCAACATAGGCCATACCACCGAACGTTCCAAGGAAAAAGTACCATCAGCATTCACACCATAACGAAGCACGGTAGCGACCATTTCACCCCCCATTTCTATATGATCATAGTGGGGAATATTCTGTCCTATACTCCATTCTATCGATTGGTTCGGTTGAATCTGCCAACGAGACTGTCCATCCATTTCACAGAATAGTAATAACCCCACAAATAAAAAAACTAGTTTAGCAATTTTCATTCTTTGTATATTTAAATGCAAGAACATAAAATGTATATTTATAAATCCCATCATCGTAATCATCATATCCATACAATGATGGGAATATTATTTTAATCGATTGGTTGTCCGTCAACAGAAGTCACTTTCTTCATAGAAAACTCCCAAATAGCCGTACGATCAGCATTTCCACTTGGAATAGCTTCCATCTTCACATATCTAGTTTTCAACTGATTATCAAGCATATCATTCGGTATTTCTCCCCAATACAGACCATCTTCCGGGAAACTAATAGAAGCAACTTTGATCCAGTTGACAGTAGCGTCATACTCTTTCAGGCGATTATGCAGTCCCCGATATTCTTCTCCTTCTCCCTGATACCCCGAAAGTATATTCCAGTCATTATCAGACAGGGCAGCATTTACATCATCGGTAGTAATATAGAAGTTAGCACCACCAGCTTTTACATCCCATTTGGAGAACGCACCTAATTGTGCTATGAAATAAGGATATCCAAGATCAATTACAACATACGGATTTCCATAATTTCCACCATGACTATCATTCACATATCCCATCCAACCGAAATTATTAGAGGCATTACCATCGAACAGATAAGAATAAGCATGTCCCCATGGTTCATAAGTCAATGTTCCATAAGCAACTTTCCACTTCGATTTATCCGTCACTTCTGCATTGGTATAAGTATGGAAACCACAAATCAATAACATTTCATCTTTATCTGTATTTGCAGTTTCAGAAAGAGCTAATAATCTGATAGGCAGCACATAAATCACTCCACTATTATTCTTCTTAGCTTCATAAATCTTATCCGGATAAAAGTTATATTAGCAACAATACTTGTGGCAGATTCCCCCATTGAAATAAGACTATTCGGCAATTCATACATATCAGATTCCAAAACTATATGGTATTCCTTCAGGAATACCATATTTTCATCCAAATCAGCTTGAGAAATTAAATCCAATTGTATATCAGTAGCCAATGCACCTTTCTTCACAATACTAACCGGTACTACATGATAAGTTTCAGCACTGTTTAATATCAGTTGTTCTCTACTCTCTCCAAACGATACGACTACAGGAGACACATTGCATCGAAGTAATACTTTATTTTATCAGCATTAACTGAATCGCTAGCACTAACTAAATGTACCGGCAACACATATTCGACATTAGCTCCTCCCTCTTTAATAGCACCATAGATTTTCTTAGGTTTAAAAGTAACACGAATTGTTTTTCCTGTTTCATCCCCCAAAATAGATACAGCCTCATCTACTATCACATACATATCCTTGGACAAGACCCGATAATTAGTCCCTTGTTTATCATTATACTCCACATCTACTTCATCCTGTGTTAGTACTTCCAAAAAAAGCATTTGCTTCCAAATCTTTGCGCAAACCACCTTTTATCACTGTCAACTGATACTCGTATGCCTCTTCTTCCACAGACATGATAACCTCTTGCGAACCAGTTTCCTTTATTGATAAAATCTTATGATATTCATCCGGAACCAGTTCGTCATACTTTCCATCCAGATCATTACAAGATAGAAACAGACCCAGACATCCTAACAACCAGATATTCAGAATATATTTTTTCATACTTCAGCATTTTTCAAATTAATATTTAGGAGCTTGTTTCAAATGCGGATTATTATAAATTTCGCTAGCATTGACAGGAAGCAAATACATACGATCATCCCATTGAAATGCTGATCCACTTTCGTCCGTCGATTAAACTCTTCAAAAGTAGGATTCTCCTTTTCTATTGCATTCAATCCTTCACGAACTCCCGCCTTAAATAATTGTGGAGCAATCATCCAGCGACGTGCATCGTAATAACGGTGCCCTTCAGCAAACAATTCAACAAAACGCTCATTACGTATCCAATCCATCAACGGCATTTCATTTAAATCTTTTGCTCCTATTGCAGAAATACCTGCACGTTCCCGCACTTCATTCAAATTATCCAACGCAGGCTGTTGCTCGCCTAAAGCAGCATGACATTCAGCCAAACTCAAATATAACTCTGCCAGCCGAATGAAAGGAGTAGGTACTGAACGATAATTATACCCACCATCCTTCCGAAATGTCAAATCAGGAGCTGCCCATTTCTTCAGGAAATATCCAGTTGTACAATTATCCCGGTTAAACTTACTCGGATTATATCCCTGCTTTAAAGAATTTCTCACTTGTACAATGAGGGGAGAACCATCACATATCTTCTGTCCAAATTCATCACCATCAAACGATAGCCATGCATAAAAACGAGGTTCACGTTTCGTATTCAATTTTATAATATCTTCTCTACCTGCATATCCGGCAGATTCGAACCAGCTATCTTTGACAATTGCGAATCATTTTCCGGTAGTTTTCCGTCAGCCGTATAAAAATGCTCCACAGCATAAAGTAATGGAGACATCGCACATACACCTCCCCAAGCAGAACCATCATTCTTTGTTACTACCCAATGAGGAACAGCTTCTACTGCATTAGTACTTAACCTATCAGTCACTATTCCCCAAATCACTTCCCGATTTCCTTCCGTTTCTGCAGAACACATCATATAGCGCATTTGCATAACCTTTTCTTAAAATCATCACTCGTACCGGGATATTGGGTAGATTCAATTGATGCATAGTTCGAAGGCTCTCTGAAGTCTGCAGATCAAACAAAGCCCTTCCTCCTTCAGCCAGTGCTAGATCCAATGCCTCCTGACATGCCGTTTTGGCACGTACCCATTTATCACGGCTATAGTTCAAGCTCACCAATTCCTTTCCATACCCCGGTGTTTCATAGTTTGTATTTTTCCATCCTGTAAAAGGAAAGCCACCATTCCATAAAGGAGAAGCTGCATATAAAAGTACCCTAGCCTTCAAAGCCTTACTGGCAACGGAAGTAGCACGTCCCAAATCATTGACATCCACTGTTGCAGGTAAAACTTTAGCGGCTTCATCCAACCAACCCACTATCTTATCGACACAATAATCAAAATGAGAGCGCCCGGGAAATTCGTACTTAGGTGTATTCGGCAAATAGTAATGTTCGATTATAGGAATAGGACCATATGCTTCCAACAAACGGAAATGATAATATGCCTGTAAAAACAAAATTTCAGCTTTCCAACGCTGCCTGTCATTCTGAGAAACACCAACCGGATTCAGTTCATCCAATGTCTTTAAAAACAAATGACAATGCCCCAGATAATCATAACAAGAATTCCAAGGTAAAGCAGCCGGGCCCCAATTTGAAACATAAGTAGACGAAAGTTGGTCCCAACTAACTTGTTGTCCCAGATACCCCCACAATAATGGATTCACAAATTCATCTGTAGAACTCTCCAATGCGCCCAAATTATTACAGGGTGCACTATAATTTGTACCTGAATAGCATGAATAAAGAAAGCCGATAGCATCATCTTTATCACGCATCGTATCATCAAAATCAGCCGTTTCAGGAGGTACCACATCCAAATAATTACAAGCTGTAAAACAACAGACCGGCAATATTATTTTTGCCCAATATAACATGTGTTGAATGATCTTCATAGTCTATATTATTATTGAAGTATTTCTAACTGATTAAAAAGTAAACTGAGCCCCGATATTAATAGCACGCTGTAGTGGATAAGCACTATAGGACAATTCCGGATCCCAAAGTTTAAACGGACTCCATACCGCCAGATTATCTCCACTAAGATAGATGCGGCAAAACGAAAAAGAATATCCTAATTCCAACGTTTTGAAACGTAAAAAATTACCATTACGCATCCAGAAACTACTAGGTTTCATATTATTAGCTACTTGAGAATTATTGACTCCCAATCTGGGATAAGCAGCCTCCGGATTAGGACTGGCTTCCGACCAATAATTATCGGCTATAAATTTCATCAGATTCCGGTCCTGATTCCCTACGTCTGAACAGAACGGAGCAATGTTGTCTATCATTAGTGTACGTTGGGCGGAACCATTGAAGAAAACACCGAAATCAATGTTCTTATATGTCCAGTTCAAACCAAACCCATATTGAATACGAGGTATACCTCCATAACGAGATAACATAACTTGGTCCTCTGTCGTAATAGCACCATCACCATTCACATCCCTGTATTTTATATCACCAGGCATTACTGTACTCCCCAAATTCTTTTGTGAAGGACTATTCCGTATATCATCCTCATCTTCAAATAACCCATCTGCAATATAGCCATATGTACATGACAGAGGTTTACCTGTTTTCGTTTGCCATACATAAGGGTAATCCGGTTCGTCATTATACACATATTTATTTTGTGTATACGTAAAATTACCACGTAAATCTACAAACATATCCTTTATTATTTCTTTCTTCCAGTTCACGCTTAATTCAAAGCCTTTATTATCCACTTTCCCAATATTGCTCCATGGAGTAGCATGAGCATATCCCATAATAACCGGCCATGAACCACGCTTCTGCAAAATACGGTCGCGACGGTCATGGAAATAATCGAAAGTGATACTCACCTGATCAAAAAGATTTAGATCTACTCCAATATCAAATTTTTTTAGCACGTTCCCACGAAGCATTCTCCACTGCATATCCTTCTATTCCCGGACCTTTTTTAGATATATAAACTCCATCATAAGGACCGGTAGAGAATATTCCGCTTCCATCAATATTGACATTATTAATATACAAAAAATGAGCGGCACCAGCCAAAAGTCCTGTTTCATCACTTCCTACAAGACCATAAGAGCCACGAATTTTGAAGTGAGTTACAGCTGTTGAAAGGGGCTCCCAGAAACTTCATTACTCACCGCCCAACCCAATGACATTGCTGGAAAAACTCGAATCGATGTCCGCTAGCCAAACGTTCCGTTCCATTATAACCAAAATTAAATTCAGCAAAATATTTATTCTGATAATCGTAGGTAAAACGTCCGGATAATCCTTGATTCCTCTGTGGCAATACATCACTGCGATACTCACGCTGCATATACATTAACATACCGGAAACTGTATGGTCTTCACCAAAACGTCGATTATAATTAACACGTGCATCAAAATAAAAGGTTCTGTCAGAATAACGATTGATCGTCCCCTGTTTAATATAATCTGTTCCTTTCTGTAATAACTCAAGATAGAAAAACTCCGGATCAGAGGGATCCCAGGTATAATCCATCACTTTATAAAAATAAGGGGAAAGTGTATTTGTGTATGAAGAACTACTGTGGCTTTTCATATTTACAAGTACCGTTGCGCTCAACCCCTTAGTAATAAAATCAAGCTCTTGGCTGATACGCAAAGAAGCATTTATAGTAGAATAGTTACTCTCACTAAATGAACTCATCATAGCAGCATAGGGATTTACATTCACAGTCGACCCGGTAAGTATCGAGTTACCAAACCGAATATGATTATCGCCTTCTTCTGTCGGATAGGTGGCAGGAAAAGCCACCGGATTGGCATTATAAACAGCATTAAATATGTCAGTGGTAGAAATACCAGGACCTTTCTGGTTTCCAAACTGTGCATTCAGGTGCAAATCTATCTTTGTGGTAGAAGTAGGTTTATAAGATATGTTATTTTGAAAAATATAATTCCAATCGTTGATGTTACTATCAAAAGAATAGGTGCTCGGTACATCCAGTAAACCTGTATCATGATTTGCCTGAATTCCCATATAATAAGTTACTTTAGAACCACCACCCTGCATATTGATATTTGCACGCTGATTCATATTAAAATCCTTAAACATCAGACCATACCAGTCTACATTCGGATAAACATAGGGATTGATTCCATTCCGAGTATACTCTATAACTTCATCAGAATACTTAGGAGTAGCCGATGGAGTACGTGTAGTCAGAGCTTCATTATACAAATTCATCCACGTAGGCCCATCCACATACTCAACCCGGTTCATCGGTTTCACAAAAGAATTCTCTACTGTTACGTTAATTCTTGTACGAGTATTCTCCATTCCCTTTTTAGTAGTAATCAACATAACTCCATTTGCACCACGTGCACCATAAATAGCAGTGGCAGAGGCATCCTTCAAAATTGAGAAACTCTCGATTGATTCAGCGGGAATACGGTCCAAATCACCAGCTGATATTTCCACATCATCCATAAGAATCAATGGAGTGGCCCGTCCACCAAAAGTTCCAACTCCACGAATATAAAATTCGGATACAGAACCTGGTTCTCCACTAGTAGTAGATGAAATAACTCCCGCTAATTTTCCAGCAAAATTACTTGTTAAAGAAGAACTGGGGGCTCGTAGTTCTAACCCTTTTACAGTAGCAATAGAACCTGTCACAGACACTTCTTTTGAGTTCCGGCACCCACAACAATCACTTCCTCCAATTCATTGGAGGATCCCATTTCACTTCAATAAATCCCAAATCTCCTACAGGGAGCAAACGCTTATCGTAACCAATATAAGAAACTTCTAATACACTTTTATTCGTACATTCCGGAAGAGAGAACTTTCCGTCCAAATCTGTTATTACGCCTACGTCTTTCCCCCTAATCTTAACACTGGCTCCAATCAATGGTGTATTATCGGAACCATCCGTCACTATTCCGCTGATTATTCTTACGTCGTCTTTCTTATTATCTTTCCTG
>ENA-OQJH01000798-OQJH01000798.1-human-gut-metagenome-genome-assembly--contig:-NODE-798-length-15466-cov-1.857161_pt1 | contig 15466 bp, 20 predicted proteins | sample MGYA00242597_ERZ504763 | MGnify/ENA primary metagenome ERZ504763 (study PRJEB26092, sample SAMD00036359) | human gut metagenome | host: Homo sapiens | study: EMG produced TPA metagenomics assembly of... | reverse complement strand
ATCTATTTTTCCTCCGCTATGTAACTTGTCTCCGTCACAATGACGCAACGGTATCTTTGGTCAATCTCCCTTACCTTTTTTTCGAAGTGTCCTGCAGATTTCCTTTTGCTTTTCTTTATCATACTGAAATGGAACGAGCATATCAAAGATCAAATTCACCTGCTCATCTCCATCCACCATACGAAAATCATGGATACTCACCTGCGGATCGATTGCTCTCACCGCCTCTTCCAATTTCCTTTTTGCATATAAAACACGCTCGTCTTTCATCTCAATCGGATCCATATGAATGACCAAAAACACACCAAGCTCTTTTGTAGCTTCCCTCTCAATACGGTCGATGATCTCATGAGAGACTTCGATATCCACATCATTTGCCACCTCGGCATGCAGCGAAGCCATACTTCTTCCCGGACCATAATTATGTACAATCAAATCATGTGTCCCAAGGATTCCTTCATGGGATTCCACAAATTTTGTTATCTCTTCATACACATCTTTTGGAACTGCCTGACCAAGCAATGGCTCCAACGTATCTTTTGCGATCCCTACTCCTGCCCACATAACAACAAGAGACACGCCGATTCCTACAATCCCATCAATATTCCAGCCCGAAAACTGAAATACCAGCAATGAGACAACCGTCGCAGATGTTGTGATCACATCGCCCATCGCATCCGCTGCCGTTGCAAGCATCACATTTGAATGAATCCTCGTTCCAAGCTTCTTATTGAACATCCCAAGCCAAAGCTTAATCCCGATGGACAACAATAAAACAATGACAGATACCAGATTAAATTCTATCTCCTGTGGATGTTTTATCTTTCCAACTGCATCTTTAAAAAAGTAAACCCAACCTGCAACACCAAAAACGCGACAACCAAAGCCGCAATATACTCCATCCTTCCATGTCCGAACGGATGCTCCTTGTCTGCCGGCTTACTCGCAATCTTGACTCCGATAAAGCTGATGATCGATGAACCTGCATCAGATAAGTTGTTAAATGCATCTGCGATAACAGAGATACTATGTATCATCATCCCAATTGTTATCTTCATCAAAAACAATAAAACGTTGCAAAAGATGCCTACCATACTCGCCAGAATTCCATAGCCAGTACGCACAGACACCTTTTCTGTCTTTTCATAATCCTTCACAAAATGTTTTACTAAAAATTCAGTCATGAATTCCTCCAATCACAACTTTGCCTATCATTGAAAGAAGAACCATTTAATCTTGAATTTTGTGCCGGCGGTCACCATCTCATATTCTTCTTCATCCAGTACTTCTTTCAATTCTTCTTTTCCCTCTTCCGGCACAACCGCATTTACCGCATCGATAAAACAGAGATTCGGGTAAAGCACACACCACCAGTTCTGTCCTTTTGCCTCCCCGATCTCAATTCGGAGTGCTTCATATTCCCCCTGTGGGAATGTCACATCTCCGTATGTCTTATCCGGGAAATAGCAGGTCGTAACCTTTGCCTTTACCGGATAGTCATATCCGGCTTCTTCAATGGTCCGTGCAGCCACTTCTTCAATCTCATCCGTATGTGTTCTCGCCCACGCCTTCGTCGTCTCCACACCATCCGAATATGGCAGATCTTCTTTCATATATGCAATGATTTCTCCTTTTACTTTCATCTTCAGTTCTTGATCTTCCTCGCTGTCGCTATTTGCAAGCACATGGAAACGAAATACTTCTTTCGCCATCCTCTTTTGAACACTTGCAATCTTTGCCTGTGCAAGCATTCCCTTCTTCTCTGCGGTTACTCCTGTCACAAGAACTGCAAGCACAATCGCTGCCGCTGCACAAATCATCTTCTTTTTCTCATATATCCATCTCATAAATATGTACCTCCTGTTTGATAATCGGAGTTTTCACATATTTTTCTGAGATTATACAAATATTCTATTTTTTTGTGCGAATCGTATCAATCACAGCTGCCACTTGATTGTCTATGTGGCGGCTCACCGCTTTCATCGCCTCTTCTTTGTCACGCTTTTCAATTGTCTCGATAATTCTCTCATGTTCTGCAAGAAGAGTCTCATGCGCATCTTCTCTTTTTAAGTATTCCACACGATAACGGTACATCTGCTCTCTCAAATTATATAAAAGCTGAATCAGTCTCTCGTTGTCTGTTGTCCGGTAAATGATATCATGGAATTTCACATCGGCTTCCGCAAATCTCGTAACATCCTCACAGTCCAATGTCTCTTTAAATTCCTGCGCCGCTTTTTTTAATTCTTCAATCTCCTCTTCTTTGATCTTGTCGCACGCAAGTCTTACCGCCAGCTCTTCCAGCGCCTCTCTCACTTCCAAAACATCCCGCAGGCTCTTTTCGGTAATATCCGCCACCTCTGCCCCTTTTCTTGGAATCATCAGCACAAGCCCCTCAAGTTCCAGCTTTCGGATTGCCTCCCGAATCGGAGTACGGCTCACCCCTAATTTGTTTGCAAGCTGAATCTCCATCAGGCGCTCTCCCGGTTTCAATTCTCCACGCAAAATCGCCTGACGCAGTGTATTAAATACAACATCGCGAAGCGGTAAATATTCATTCATATTCACTTCAAAATTTGTATCCATCTTTTTATCTCCTTTTTGTATTGTGTACATTTGCCAAATAGACCTGCTTTGCAATCTGCAGCTCTTTGATCTTCCTCTGCGCTTTCTTTGCTGTCTGCCGGTCTTCAAAATTCCAAACACCGTCGGTCCGCTGCCGCTCATCATGGCGTTAAGCGCCCCCTGTTCCTTCATCACGTTTTTAATCCTGTCGATCACCGGATAGGCATCTACCGTAACTTGTTCGAGCACATTCCCCATCGATGATGCGACTGCTCTCAAATCCTGGTTTTCAAGTCCGGTAATTAGACCGTCTATATCTGGATGATCTGTGATCGTAAGTGCATCTAATTTCTCATAGACCGTGCGGGTTGACACACTGATTCCAGGCTTTGCGATCAAAATATAGCACTTTGGCAGCGGTGAAAGTCGTGTGAGTTCTTCTCCGATTCCTTCTGCAAGCACCGTTCCGCGCATAATACAGTACGGAACATCTGCCCCTAATTTTACACCTCGTTCCATCAAATCCATTTCACTGAGTCCAAGTGAAAACATACGGTTCATTCCGACAAGAACCGCCGCCGCGTTCGAGCTCCCCCCTGCAAGTCCTGCTGCCACCGGGATATGCTTGTCCAATGTAATATGGACACCATCCCGGATCTCAAACTCGTCCATCAGCATCTTTGCCGCTTTATATGCAATATTCCCCTCATCATTCGGCAGAAAATACAAGTTGGATTCCAGCGTAATTCCCGGTGTCTCTGTTCGTTGTATCGTAATATTATCATACAGATAAATTGTCTGCATCACCATGCGGACATCATGATACCCATTCTCTCTTCTTCCAAGTACATCCAGCCCCAGATTGATTTTTGCAAGAGCTTTTAGCTGTTGTATATTCCCCATCACGTTCTCCTTTCACATCTCACTTCCCATCCCGGCAGAGTTTCCACCGGGACAGTGTTTTTTGTATACATAATACCTATAGTATACTCATATTTTCTTTGAAAATCAATATCCGGTCTCCCGGTTTTATCATTTCATCGGTCATCTCGTTCACTTCCATAATGCCTTCTTTTGTCGTGCTATAACGTTTTGCGAGTGTCCAAAGGTCATCTCCTTCTTTTACAATATAACCAACAATCCCCGGTCTCTTTTCCAGCTCTTCCATCGAAATTTTTTCCATTTTCAAATCCGTGATGACATCAGCCTTCACTGATTTTCGCAAAAAACTGTGAAACGCAAGCACTGCTTTCACCTCCACACTGTCGCCTCCCATAAGAGAAACACTCAGCTGCTCCAGTGCACTTGTAATGTCGCAGTGCATATCCATTTCCGATTCATTGCTCTCAACTAAATAAGAAAACGGAACCATTCCCTGCCACGTGTCGAATGGAACTTCGTCGTCTGGCTTCACAAATAAAAAGCTGACATGGAGTACACCGTCAATCTGAACCCCTTCCTCAGTCACCTCTGTGCGGTCAATCTGCACCCTTCCGCTGCTATGACAAATCTGTAGAATATCATCTTTTAACTCCGGCAAAGACAGCTGCTCTGCTATCTTACATTTCGAGTGATTCTGCATCAGCAGCTCTTCATAGGAAGCTTCTTTTGTCTCTAGTCTGCAATGTTGCTCCAAAGAATATACATCTTCCAAAAAATCTATGTTTTCTTCCTGATAAATGGCAATTTTTAACTCTAACGTCCCCTCAATTCCAAGCGTGCGCATCTCTCCGTCTTCATCCATCCGATATCCACGTTGATATCTTCCAGATTCGCGTTCAGATGATGATACATCGCTTCATCGACTCCATAGCACTCCACTCTTCTCATACGGGATCGTCTGCCCAATCCAGTCTATTTTCCCATCCGGCGATTCATAGAAACAAAATGCCAGCAGTTCTCCGGAAAGCAGCAATTCGTCCGCCCCAAGTTTCGTATCTAGTTTTCGGTTCGAAATATCTGTCCAAAGCACTGTCCCAATCGTCTCTTTCGTTCCCGGAAGCGTCAGTTCTTCTTTAATCCGGTATGTATCTTTCTTTGACGTATGAAGAGTTAAAAGTTCCATTGCTTTTTTCTTTTTATAAAGTGGCATTTCACTTTCCACATCGACTGTAATGTCCTCATCAACCTGCATTGAGGACTGATTAAAAGCTCAATCATTGCTTTGATATTCAATTTTCTCGAATGAATCATTGTTGCAGTAAAATCTACCCTTGTATTTTGAACAACAAATTCTCCGTCTGTCCCTCATCCGCATACACCATCTCCTCAAACGGAATTTTTCCTTCCATGGATGTCAGTGACGGTTCTGCTCCTTCTGTCACATACAGTATCTGAAAATACAGTTTTCCCGTAACTCTGACGTAATTTTCCACCGGTCCTTACATCCTCGATTTTCACCGTGCCCTCTCCCGCAACGACTCGCTGCACATCATTTTTTTGTATCCGGCACATTAAAATCATCGTCTACCAGAAATTGATCCACCATTTTTTTTTTGCCGACCTGATTTGCATGAATTTGTTTTTTTACTAATTCCATTGCCTCTCTCCTTTACTCAAACACCACATTTTTGTCGATAAATTGCATTTTCACTGCCACATACGGAAATGTCTTTGCCCTCCACAATTTTTTCTTCCTTTTGACGGTCCGATCAGATTCGTATGTATATAAATGGCATTCTCTGTCTCATAACATTCTTTCACCTCAATGCTGTAACCGCTCGTCTTCTGTTCTCCATACCCCCGTGCAATATAGAGTGCATCTTTGTCCGCATACGTAATCTTAAACGGTCCGGACTTTTTTTCTTCAATCTGTGTCAGAAACTCCTCCGGAATTTTTTCTTCTTCCAGTACAGTGATCTCTACATCTCTGATTTTTTCCGTATTCATCTTCTTTACAGAACAGCCCTGACATAACATAAGCAGGCAGACACATAACATAACTGATGCTAATTTTCTCACATGCATCCCTCGTCTATCTTCTCCCTATATACATACACCTGAACGTCTTCAAAAATGACTGTTTTTTTCAAAAATATTGCCTTTATTTCTGCACTTTAGTATAATGAGAAAAACAGGAATCAATAAAAAAGGGGACATCACTATGAATTTTGAAACTGCTGAAGTGACTTATGAAAAGCCACATCGTCTGTCCGGGATTTTGCTTCATCCCACATCTTGCCCATCTCCATATGGAATCGGAGATTTGGGACAGGATGCCTATGATTTTGTGGATTTTCTTGAAAAATCAGGACAACACCTATGGCAGATCCTCCCACTTACGCCGACCGGTTTTGGGGATTCGCCGTATCAAAGCTTTTCAGCATTTGCAGGACAGCCGTTGCTGATCAGTCCTGCACATTTAAAAGAACTCGGACTCTTAGAGGAAGCAGAACTTTCCGACTGCCGCGCGGAGACGGACACCATGTTGACTATGGACGATCATCCCTTGGAAATTCAAGATTTTAGCATCTGCATTTTCACGTTTTCTCCATACCTCCGACAAGATGTTATTGGAAGAATACGATGCGTTTTATAATGCCAACCAGTTTTGGCTTGATGACTATGCACTTTCATGGCTTGCAAAGCAATGCATGACGGAAAGGACTGGCTTTCCTGGGAAGAAGCATACCGCAGACCGACCGACAGTCTGAAGAAAGAACTGAAAAAGCAGCTTTCTAACGAGATACAATACCATTACTTTGTTCAATTTCTATTTTTTAAAGAATGGTATGCACTAAAAAAATATGCAAACGAAAAGGATATACAGATCATCGGCGACATCCCAATTTTTGTCTCTTTGGACAGCGCCGATGCCTGGGCAAATCAACATTTGTTCCAACTGGATTCAAAAGGTTATCCGACTTCAGTCGCCGGTGTCCCGCCGGATTATTTTTCGACAACCGGACAGCTTTGGGGCAATCCGCTCTACAACTGGGATGCCCATAAAAAAGAGGGCTACAAATGGTGGATTTCCAGAATCCGCAACCAACTGGATCTTTTAGATTACTTAAGAATCGATCATTTCCGTGGGTTTGAAGCTTATTGGGCAGTTCCCTTCGGAGAGGAGACCGCAATCAACGGTACCTGGAAGCACGCCCGAAAGAAGATCTCTTCCTCGCCATAGAAAAGGCGCTTGGAAAAAATCTTCCGATCATTGCCGAAGATCTTGGTGTCATCACACCTGAAGTCGAAAAACTCCGTGATCAATTCCATTTTCCTGGTATGAAAGTCCTACAGTTTGCCTTCGAATCGACTGAGGAAAGTACATTTCTTCCTCATCAGTTCACTACAACAAACTGTGTGTGCTATACAGGGACACACGACAACGACACCAGCGCAGGCTGGTATCAGACTGCAAGCGAATATTCCAGAGACAAAGTCCGCCGCTATATGAACACGGACGCAAGCAGTATCCATTTTGACTTTATCCGCACCTGCCTTGGCTCGATTGCAGCTTATGCGGTCTTTCCATTACAAGATGTTCTCGGCGTTGGAAAAGAGGGTCGTATGAACTGTCCGGGTGTGGCAGATGGAAATTGGGCATGGCGTTACCAAAAAGAGGCGTTGTCGGACAGTCTCGCCGAAGCGCTTTGTTCTGTGACTCGTCTATATGGACGATAATTAATAGAAGGGAACTTAGATTTATGATACGTTTTATTTTTGTAGTAATTTTTCTGATTACTTATCTGATTTTGTCCATTCCGGTCTTTTCATAGAGTGGCTAATCGGAAAATGTAACCGAAATGCAAGAGATTACAGCTCACTTCGGATTGTGCAATGGGGATTCAAAATAATTTTAAAGATTACCGGTGTGAAAGTGACGGTGATCGGGGAAGAGAATGTTCCTGATGAACCCGTTCTTTTTATCGGAAATCACAGAAGTTTTTTCGATATTCTGCTGACATACTCCCGCTGCAAACGTCTGACCGGTTATGTAGCAAAAGACTCTATGGAAAAGATTCCGCTCCTCTCAACCTGGATGCGATATCTTTACTGCCTGTTTTTGAACCGTGAAAATCCAAAGGAAGGATTGAAGACGATTCTTCAGGCAATTGAGTATGTAAAAAAAGGAATCTCAATCTGCATCTTCCCGGAGGGCACGCGAAACAAGGGCGAAGAATTAAGTATGCTGCCGTTAAGGACGGCGCCTTAAAAATCTCCACGAAGACCGGATGCCCGATTGTTCCAATCAGTATGAACAATACCGCAGCCATCTTTGAAAACCAGTTTCCACGTATCAAGAAAACACACGTGGTCATTGAATATGGGGAACCAATCTATCCAAAAGAACTGGATAAAGAGACACAGAAGCATCTCGGTGCTTACTGTCAGAATATCATCCAAGAGACCATTCAAAAAAATGCAGCCTTGCTATCATAGGCTGCGTTTTTCTGTTCTGTCAGATCTTATGGCTCATATCATAAATTTTCTTTTTACATTGTCATACGCTAGTGATATAATAAAATAAGTATATCCTAAAAATCAGGTGTACAAAAAGAAATGCATGTATGCAGAAAATAAAGGAGCAAACAAGATGAACAGCAGAAATCTTACCCTGTTAACAGATTTGTACGAGCTTACAATGATGCAAGGCTACTTTGAGCGTCAGGAAAATGAGACCGTTGTATTCGATGTCTTTTTCCGTTCGAATCCTTGTGGTTCTGGCTATTCTATTGCAGCCGGTCTGGAACAGGTAATTGACTATATTAAAGACTTGAACTTCTCATACGATGACGTCGATTATCTTCGAAATCTGAACATGTTCAGCGAAGATTTTCTTCATTATCTGAGTGGTTTTCACTTTAGCGGCGATATCTATGCAATTCCGGAAGGAACTGTTGTCTTTCCAAAAGAGCCGCTCTTGAAGTTGTCGCACCGATCATGGAAGCACAGCTTGTGGAGACAGCATCTTAAATATCATCAACCATCAGTCTCTCATTGCGACAAAGACAGCCAGAGTTGTCTTTGCCGCGGCAGGAGACGGTGTGATGGAATTCGGTCTGCGGCGGGCGCAAGGTCCTGACGCGGGGCTCTACGGTGCAAGGGCCGCTATGATCGGCGGATGTATCGGCACATCCAATGTTCTTGCCGGACAGATGTTTGACGTCCCGGTAAAAGGAACTCATGCACACAGCTGGATTATGAGTTTTGCAGATGAATACACTGCATTTAAGACATACGCAAAATTATATCCTGACGCATGCTGTCTGTTGGTTGACACATACGACACCTTAAAATCCGGTGTGCCAAATGCGATCAAAGTGTTCACCGAGATGCGTGAATCCGGAATTGAACTTCACAACTACGGAATCCGCCTCGACAGCGGTGACCTTGCATATCTTTCTAAAAAGGCACGTAAGATGTTAGACGAAGCCGGATTTGAAGATGCATTTATTTCCGCTTCCAACGATCTTGACGAATATTTGATCCACGACTTAAAGATCCAAGGTGCAGCTATCACCTCATGGGGAGTCGGAACAAATCTGATTACGTCCAAAGACTGTCCTTCCTTTGGAGGGGTCTACAAGCTTGCTGCGATCCAAAAGAAGATGGAAAATTTCATTCCAAGATTAAACTTTCTGAGAACACAGAAAGATTACAAACCCTGGCAACAAGACCGTTTACCGTATCTATGACAAGGCGACCGGAAAGATGCGCGCAGATTTGATCTGCTTTGCAGACGAGACTTATGACACAGATGAAGATTTATTGTTATTTGATCCGACAGCCACCTGGAAAAAGACAAAACTTGCCGGCGGCTCTTACACTATGCGTGAGATTTTAAAACCGGTATTTATTAACGGCGCATGTGTATATGATTCTCCGTCTGTCATGGAGATTGCTGCCTACTGTGCAGAAAGAAAAGAAAACACTTTGGGCGAGACAAAACGTCTCTTCAATCCACACAAAGTATATGTGGATCTGTCCCGCAAATTATATGATGAAAAACAGGCATTACTGAACCAGATGAGTATTGCCGATTAGACAATGATAAAGGAGTATAAACAGTATGAAAATTGTAGTATTGGCAGGAGGGCTCAGCACAGAACGTGACGTTTCACTCACTTCCGGAGCCGGCATCTGCAGAACTTGAGAGAAAACGGGCATCAGGCTTTTTTATTAGATGTATTTTTAGGATTTCCATATGATTCCGACAAATTAGAAGAAGTATTCACTCTTCCAAACGCAGGCTTGGGGATTGCAGACGGAATCAAAACAACAGAACCGGATCTTGCGGCAATCAAAGCGTCCCGTGAAGACCAGTCCGACTGCTTTTTGGGACCGAATGTCATCGATATCTGCCGCCTTGCAGATATTGTATTTATGGGGCTTCATGGTGATGTCGGAGAAAATGGAAAATTACAGGCAACATTTGATATTCTCGGAATTAAATACACCGGTCCAAACTATCTCGGAAGTGCGCTTGCCATGGACAAAGGGGTTACAAAACAGATTTTCACGATGGCAGGCGTTCCGACACCACTTGGAACCAATCTCACAAAAGACCGAAAAGATACAGCTCTTTCTGATCTTGGTCTTACTCTTCCGGTCGTTGTAAAACCATGTTCCGGTGGTTCCAGCATCGGCGTATATATTGTCGATACGATGGACGCATACAAAGAAGCGGTTGAAAATTCCTTCCGCTATGAGGACGAGATTGTAATCGAGCCTTACATCAAAGGACGTGAATTCGCAGTCGCATCATCGACGGAAAAGCGCTTCCGGTAATTGAGATCATACCAAAAACCGGATTCTTTGATTACGCCAACAAATATCAGGATGGATGCACAGAAGAAATCTGTCCTGCAAATATCGATAAAGAAGTGACAGAAAGAATGCAACGAGCTGCAGAACTCGCTTTCAAAGCACTGAAATTAGATATTTACTCACGCGCTGACTTTTTGTTAGATGAGAACAACGACATTTACTGTCTCGAAGTAAACAGCCTCCCTGGTATGACCGCTGCCAGCCTTCTTCCGAAAGAGGCACGCGCTGCCGGAATCACATACGGCGACCTCTGTGAACTGATCATCCAAAATCACTCGCGCGCTACAACGCATAGACGGAGGAACAGACGATGAAACATATGTCTTTACAGGAAATTGCTGCTGCATGCCACGGACAATATTTTGGGGGCGAAGCAGTATCACATATCGAAGTGGCCGGTGTTGCCATCGACAGCCGAAAAATCGAAAAAGACTGGTTGTTTATTCCAATAAAAGGCGCACGAGTAGACGGACACTCTTTTATCCCACAGGTGATGGAAAAAGGTGCACTCTGCACACTTTCCGAAGTGGTCTTAGAGAATGTATCTCACCCATACATTCTTGTTGACTCCTGTGAGAAGGCGCTCAAAGATATTGCAGAACATTACCGCAAGGCACTTGACATCAAAGTGGTCGGTATCACCGGAAGTGTCGGAAAGACAAGTACAAAAGAGATGATCGCCTCGGTTTTGGAGCAAAAATATCATGTTCTTAAAACGGCTGGAAACTTTAACAACGAAATCGGCTTCCGCTGACAATCTTCAATATTCGAGATGAACACAAGATTGCAGTGCTTGAGATGGGTATCAACCATTTCGGTGAGATGCACCGCCTTGCGAAAATGGCTCGCCCGGATATCTGCGTCATCACCAATATCGGACTCTGCCATCTGGAAAATCTCATCGACCGAGACGGCATTTTGAAAGCAAAAACAGAGATGTTCGACTTTATGCAGCCTAACGCCAAGATCATCTTAAACGGCGATGATGACAAACTGATCACAGTCACAGATGTAAAAGGACAAACGCCAATGTTCTTTGGGTTATCCACAGAGCTTGACGCTTTTGCCGATAATATCCACACACACTCCCTAAAAGGGGTGTCTTGTACACTTCACCTTGGGGATAACTGCATCGACACAATGATTCCGATTCCGGGAAACCATATGGTGTACAACGCGCTGGCTGGCGCTTTGGTTGGACGTGAACTCGGACTTACCGCTGAAGAGATCAAAAAAGGAATCGAAGTCTGACTCCGGTATCCGGACGAAACAATATGATTCTTACGGATTCTCTTCTTATCATCGATGACTGCTACAATGCCAATCCGGTGTCCACAAAGGCGTCCATCGACGTGCTCTCCGGAGCCGAGACCCGCAAGTTGCCATTCTCGGAGATATGTTTGAGCTTGGCGAGGATGAAAAAGAGCTCCACCGCCAAGTCGGTGTACATGCATCCGAAAAAGGGATCGATCTTGTCATCTGTATCGGTGAACTATCAAAAGCAACCGCAGCCGGAGCAGAGGAACTCTCCGCCGGAAATCAAGTAGTTCATTTTGATACAAAAGCAGACTTTTTTACAAAGATGAACGAACTGTTACACAAAGACGACACGATCCTTGTGAAAGCCTCACACGGAATGGAATTTCCTGAAATTGTGACACGCCTTCAGGAGCTTACGCTTAAATAATACACGGAACACAGAAAGGGCAAAACCATGACCTATGATATACTTGTACTGGATTTGGACGGAACACTGACCAACTCCGAAAAGAAAATTACCCCTCCCACACGAGAGGCTCTTATCGAAATTCAGCAGAATGGGAAAAAGGTAGTTCTTGCCTCCGGCAGACCTACACCCGGCGTGGTATCGCTTGCCAAGGAGCTTCACCTCGGCGACTACGGAAGCCTATATTCTCTCATTCAATGGCGGGAAAATCATCAACTGCTCCACAGGAGAGGCGATTTACAACAAAATACTTCCGTCTGAGGTTACTTCTGCCGTCTATGAGATTGCAAGCCAATACGATGTGGATCTGCTCACCTATACAGAGCATGAAATACTCTCAGGTATCAAGCCGAATCAATATACTGAGCTGGAATCCAAGATCAACAACATGCCAATCGTGCGGGTTGAGAACTTCCCTGAAGCGGTTACCTTCCCGGTCAACAAATTTTTGATTACCGGAGAAGCTGCACTCACAGAAAAAATTGAGACGCTGTTAAAAGAGAAATTCCACAGTCTCTTGAACATTTACCGCTCAGAGCCATTTTTCCTGGAAGTGATGCCTCAAAATATTGACAAGGCACACTCCCTCCAGAAACTTCTGAACTATCTTGGGATGTCCGCTGATCAGATGATCTGCTGTGGCGACGGATTTAATGACCTCACTATGATTGAATACGCAGGTCTTGGCGTTGCGATGGAAAACGCACAGCTATCTTGAAAAAGACAGCAGATTATATTACGAAATCCAATGATGAAGATGGGGTGCTGCATGTCATAAATGAGTTTATGAGATAATATAAGAGAAAACACCTGAATTACAAGTCACTGTAGTTCAGGTGTTTCTTTGTACTGAAATATTATAACAACATTACTGTTTTACTAAAATATTTGCATCATAAATCGAATATCCATACCTATTATTACGTTGAATTCCTTGGAATCTGACATATCTTGCTTTCACAGGATCAAACTTCACAGTAACCTCCGGTGCATTCATCTCTTCTATCATCACCGTTTTGACTGTCTTAAAATTCTTTCCATCATCCGATACCTGAATATCATACAGTGCGTCATATCCATTTTCAAACTTCAACTGTATTCCGGAAACCGTTGCCCTCGATGAAAGTTCAAATGTTATATACTCCTGATTTGTCCAATCGCTTGCCCATCTCGTTCTCATGCTATCATCAATAGCAGACTCCGCCTGATAATTATAGATTGGATTTTTTTCGTAACTGCTTGCCTCTGCTGCAATTGGTTTTACCAACACATCTGGAAGTGAACTGTCTATACTGTCATCCGGCTGATAGTTACTATCGTATTTCACTGTTGTCAGTGAATGCGGCTTTAATGTCACATCTACACTTCTATCTGCATCTACAACCGTAACTGTCTTCTCCTCGTCCGTAACATTTCCAAGCATTACCGAAATCATACCTTCCTCATCCAACACTGCTGTCTTGACAATATCCATGTCTGTCGCACTCTTGATGCTGACTGTTCCAGGCTGTACAGTACGGCTGATCTGCTTCAGAATATAGTAAGATGGCTGATAGCAAACATTGTTGTTCTCATCCAGCATGATCGGTGCATGACACTGGTTCACAACCCCCTGTGTAGGACCTCCATCTCTGTCAAGAACAAGGTTCCAGTCAATCCATGCTTCCGTTCCATGTTCAAAATCATTTAAAATATCATAAATATAGCGATCCGCAGGATCATAACTTCCAAACCAAGGTCCCTTCTCCTGACATCCCTCTGTTGCATAAAGATGAATATCCGGGAACTTCGCTTTCACTTCGTCCAAACTATAAAAATCTTCCGACCACATTGGAACGCCCTGCATCTCATGCCACAAATCCCCTGCATACCAGTGAAAAGCAATTCCATCAATATACTTTCTTGCATTCGCATCACTCAATACCTTTGTATTGAAATCAACAAATCCGTCATGGTGCATCGGGTCATTGCCTTTGTCCCAATCCCAAATCAAAAGCTGTGGATCTAATTGATTCTCCTCAAGCGCCGGTCCAAGATAATTTCCAACAAAATCAATCACCGCATCGGTAGACCAGGTAGCCGCCTCCCATTTCGGATTGTTCTGCGCTTCATTCTGCATAGACAACGAATATACATCAATTCCTACTTTCATATTCCTGAATGTACTTCACAAGATAATTGGCGTAACTCTTATAATATTCCGGTTTCACAGAGTTATCAACAAAATTAAGTCCTGCTGTCCCCGTCTGCCCTCTTCTGACTCCACTGTTTTTCATCCATGCCGGCGGCGCCCAAGGTGCTGCAAAGAATTTGATGTCCGGTCTGTATGACTGTGCTTTTTGAATTGCCGGAATAATGTAATCCCAATCCTTTCTATACTGAAATCTTAAGTCTGGATCCGGTTCTTCCGTGTCATTATAACTGTAAGATCTGGTCGAAAAATCGGCTGAGCCAATCGTCGAACGCAAAACAGAATACTTCGCACCACTCTCTCCAAAATATGCTTCATATACCTCTTCTTGCTGTTCCTTGCTTAACTTCTGCAGATTATAGGCCGCCGACTCCGTCATCGCCCCTCCCACACCAAGAAACGTCTGTCTTTTTTCGTCCGGATATACTTTTACATATCCGCTACTCTGTGCTGTATCTGCTTTCTCAAACTGCAGATCAGGAAGTGTCTGATCATATCCTCCTTCTTTTGCAGATACATGCACTTCTACTTTTCCCAAATCATCTGCCGCACATACCTGTGTCGGCGAAAAACTACTTAGTGACATTCCAAACATTGCAAATGTCAACATCCCTGCTACAACTTTTCTCCTCATTGAAGCCCTCCTTGTCTTTTGCATTGTGCACTATGCAGTATTTATATGGAAATAGTATGACTATTTTTGTGCTTTGTCAACAGTTTTTTCCTTGCTTTTGTCAATTTTTTTACAATCTTTATATTATATAGACACTTGATTTATTTTGTGTTGAGTAACTGAAAACATACAAAAAAATTAATAAAATCCTTTTTGCTCATTTATGTACTTCTTAAATTCCATGAATTGCTTCATTTATCATCTGCATAACCTTTTCTGTTGTCAATTCTGTATAAATCGACTGCATTCCAGCAAGCATTTCCAGTGATTCTTGTAATGCCTCGCTATTTTCTTTTACCTCATGAATTTCGCTGTAATTGATTGGAAGATTGTACTTTCTGTAAAGTTTAAAAATCGCTTTCAAGCCATCTTTTAAAATATCCTTTTTTTCTCGGCCCTCTATTACAACATCAAATGCCTTGTTAAAATAGGAATTGATTTCTTCCTGACCATCATAAATCATCTTAATCCAGTAAGGAAAATCACAAGTAATACATGGCTTGTATGCAACATTGCAGTAATCCATAACAATAGTATTAAC
>ENA-OQJH01000797-OQJH01000797.1-human-gut-metagenome-genome-assembly--contig:-NODE-797-length-15470-cov-10.902757_pt1 | contig 15470 bp, 23 predicted proteins | sample MGYA00242597_ERZ504763 | MGnify/ENA primary metagenome ERZ504763 (study PRJEB26092, sample SAMD00036359) | human gut metagenome | host: Homo sapiens | study: EMG produced TPA metagenomics assembly of... | reverse complement strand
TCCATGAGCCGACATGCCCGCAGGTCATGCAGATTGCCAGCCGCTTTTCAAGCAAGGTCTGTTCCCGGTAGTTCAGCTTATCAAAAGCTCGCTGCACCTTTTCTGCCTGTATGCCGTTCCAGAGGATGTCGGAGTAGTTCCAAGTATCATCAAGAGCAACATCTTCGCCCGTTTCCTCGCCGTCCTCATCTGTCACATAGAATGGTTGCTGATTGCGGATACCTCGAACAACTCTCAGATATTCTTCCGCAAGGGCAAAGTCACAGTTATACTTTTTGGAAAACTCGCTGACCGCATCCTTGGTGTTATGGTACAGCCAAGCCATTGACCGCACCATTTTATAATTGGTCAGAGAGGATACCGACCATTTTTCTTCGCCCATGCGGAAGCGGAGCATAGCATCCGGATGAACGGGAAAATGTATGTAGCATACTCCGCACCCTTGGCAGGATCATAGTCCATCAGCTTTTGGAGCATTTGTTCCCTGCAGGAGAGCTTTATATCTATAAAACGGTCTGTATCGTACAGATCGCCGCCATCCACACCCCAAAAGCCTTTGATGCGCTTATTGAGCTGTGGCTCATAATGGTGGAGGAAGAACGAGAAATATATCAAATTCTTTTCCCGCAAGGCAGACAGGATATATTCATTCAGACTGCCCACCGCTGGCGGCTCCGGTTCCAGTTGGAAGATGCGCTCTGCCATATAGGGAATGATACCATCACCGTGCGGATTGACAGCGTATTTTGGTATGTATCCGGTCATATTCCATGTAAAATCACTTAGCATAGCGCACCTCCTTTCAACGTCCAATTTCAAATTTATTTCTTTTTTCTTACTCGCAAAAATTGCAATTATACAGAAAACCAAGAAAAACAAAAATCCTATTTTCATTGACTGTTCCTCCTAACAAATTCAAATGCACTTTTGGGCTTCTTTCTTCAAAGCAACCTGTTCCATTTCTTTCTCATAAGTTCCCTTGGCATAAGCGACATTACTTTTTGCCCGGAGCATCTTATCTTTCGCCAGTTTCTTCATAACCTCTGCTAAATCCTCATCCAGTTTGCCACGCTTGATATAGCGGTTTATGGTATTCAGCCGCTTTTCGTATATCTGGATAACAGGATGATCGTCTGCAAGCTCCCGTTGTTCTCTGCCTTTCAGATTGCCGATCTGTCGGCAGGTGCGGTGTAGCTTGTCCCCCGGCGCATAGCCGCCGCAGTATTTGGTGTGCCTTGCGTTGGTTGTCAGAAACCATTTGCCGCAAATTTTACATTTCTTCGGTGCATGACCGACACACAAGCCCTCAAAGAGATCAGACCGGAACATCCCCACAAAGGATACATAATGGATTCGCTTGACGAGCTTTGCAACTTTTTCGCCGGGACGGATGACCGATACATACTGAACGGAATTGTTCAGGGTAGACATCCAGGCATTGCCTCCGTGATAGAGAACTCCGGCGGGAAATAGCTGCCGAACATTCTGGCAGAGCTCTGCGGTACGGTCTGCTTCATTTCCGTCTGATTTTTCCGCAAAATCAAGCATTGCGGTTTGGTATTCCCCAAGGGAGTATGCCAGATGCCCGAATACAGCAGTATATCGTTGGAGCATCATTGCATCGGCATAGTTCGGGATTTCTTCAAACTGCAAGGAATTAGTTGCGGCTTTTATGGCAAACTCCATATATTTCAGCGCATTGTCCGCAGTAAAGACTTTTTCAATCCGTTCTCTATGTTTTGGAATATTCATATTGGAGAACGGCGGCGTTTCGCTGAGAATATCCACCATTGTCAGCACAGCTTCCTTTGCCATAGGAAAGAGTGCGGAAGCATCCTGTCCGGCGTTTAACATTCCAAGCAGTAGATTGATTTTCTCGCATTGCTCGTTCATTCTTGCGAGGGTATCCGCAGGAACATTCAGCGCATCACAGGCAAGAGTACCGATAGGAAATATTTTGCCCTCATATATGACCGTATCCTGCCAAAAATCCAATGTCATCAGTTCTTGATTCATGCTTGCCCTCCTGTCCTGTTTTTTCACTTTTCTAATTATACCATGCAAATGTGAAGAAATCTACATCATCAGATAAGTTGTCCTGTTTTTTGAAATGAGGTTGTCCTGCTTTTAGCCTGCTTTTTTTCAAATCCGTCATAACCATAGTAGAAAGGGCGAAGCACCTGCCAATCACGGCGGGTGCTTCGTGCTTTCCAGACTATTATGAACGGAGGTTTTTCTATGACAATCTATGAAAACATCAAGGCGGCGATCAGCGTGAAGCAAGCTGCCGAGCACTATGCTGAAAGTCAACCGCAGCGGTATGACTTGCTGCCCATTCCACAATGACCGGCATCCGAGCTTGAAGCTGAATGAAGATTATTTCTTCTGCTTCGGTTGCGGAGCAAGGGAGACGTGATCGACCTTGTGGCAAAGCTGTTCAATCTGAGTAACCATGAAGCAGTGCAAAAGCTGGCTGCGGACTTTGGGCTTGACCCGAAACCGCCCACTGCCGCAGCTATGGTCAAGCCAAAGCGTCCCTATATCCGTCAGTTCCGGGAGGATGAAATGCTGTGTTTCCGGGTGCTGACGGATTATCTGCATCTGTTGGAGGATTGGAAAGTGCGCTATGCACCAAAGACACCGGACGAGCCTTATGATGACCGTTTTGTGGAAGCCTGCCAGATGCACTGCCATATCGAATATATGGCAGATGTGCTGACCGTGGGCGAATTGGAACAGCGTGTAGCTGTTGTGGACAAACTGATGAAGGACGGGTATATCGACTTTCTGAAAGAGTACACTGCACGAAAGAAAAAGGAGGTGGCACACCATGCGAAGAACCGGAAAACGCCTGATATGAATTTGCCTGTCTGGTTTGATGGGCAGAATATCAATGAAGCTCTGTTTTGTGAAGAATTTCTGCAAGAGAGCAGAATCATCTTTGCAAACAGGGCTTTCTTTACGCCCAATGGACGGGTAACGGATGATATTGTCCTGCGGGGCGAGGTCTACGAAAAGCTGAAAAGCTACACCATCAGCAGCGTACCGCAGAAGATCAAAAACATCATGGAATTGCTGAAACTGGAAGCCATGGTTGAGGATCTTCCTCCCCAGCCTGACCGCATCCATGTTGCCAACGGAACGCTCATGCTGGATGGAAGATTTATCGAGGGGAAAAAGGAAATCGTACAGAGCCGCTTGCCTGTTTCCTACAATCCAAACGCTGCTGCACCTGCTCTGTGGCTGAACTTTTTGGACGGTTTGCTCTATGAAGAAGATATTCCCACCTTGCAGGAGTTTATCGGCTACTGCCTGATTCCCTCCAACAAGGGGCAGCGCATGATGGTGATTAAGGGCAACGGCGGCGAGGGCAAATCTCAAATCGGTGCAGTGCTGTCCACCATATTCGGCACGAATATGAAAGACGGCAGTATCGGTAAAATTTCCGAAAACTGCTTCGCCCGTGCCGATCTGGAACACATCCTGCTGTGCGTGGATGATGATATGCGGATGGAAGCTCTGCGCCAGACCAACTATGTAAAATCCATTGTAACCGCACAGGGCAAGATGGATTTGGAACGCAAAGGTAAACAGAGCTATCAGGGCTGGATGTTCGCCCGGTTGATGGCATTCAGCAATGGCGATCTGCAAGCCTGTATGACCGTAGCGATGGTTTTTACCGTAGACAGCTTGTGCTGACTACCAAGGAAAAGCCCGTGGACAGAGCCGACGATCCCGATCTTGCAGAGAAGATGAAAGCCGAAGCCGAGGGGATTTTCCTCTGGGCATTTGAAGGCTTGCAGCGGCTTGTTGCCAACAACTTTAAGTTTACGGAGAGCGACCGCATCCGTGAAAACCGGGAAGCGGTCAAGCGTGACAATAACAACATTTTTGACTTCATGGATTCCGAGGGATATATCCGGCGCAAGGCGGATGCGTCCATCAGTTCCAAGGACTTTTACGCTATCTATCGCCTGTGGTGTGAGGAAAACTCCCTTGCCCCTCTGAAATCCCGCAGCTTCAGCGATGCCATGGTTGCCAATGCAAAGAAATTTAATTTGGAGCATTGCAACAACATCACCAACTCAGCCGGACGGCGGGTATGGGGATTTATGGGTGTGGAAGCTGTGGCACGACCTAATATAAACGGGTTTTACGACGTTTCGCCATGTACGTACGTACCGGAGGAATGGCAGGACTGATTCCTGTCTTTCGTTTTCTGTATGTATGTACACAGCGTTTTACCTGTTTTCCTTTTTTATAGGAATAATCAGCTGTCAGAACTGACCTGTTTTCGGGCATTGAAAATCAATGGTAATGGAAACAGCAAAGTTCTTGACCGCAGGACGAAACCATTTCACCAAATCGTGCTTCTCCAAACCATGCACCAGTTTACGAAACAATGGGTGTTTTCACTGTTTCAGACAAAATCCCACGGAACAGCAAAGTGGGATATATGCCTGTATGGACAGAGTATCGCACTCACAAAATGAAAGCGATTTTGGAGAAAGCAGATTTTTCACTGTTCGGTGCATCTGCTCCGCTTTGGGGAGTAGCCTTTGCACCGAATTGTAAATCAAAAATATGGAGGAATTTACAATATGAATGTACGCAACGAAATCAAGGCACAGATCATCCGTGCCGGAATGACTATGCAGGAAGTAGTTGACCTGCTCTCGGACGAGTACGGTTGGAGCGACAGCGTTTCCAACCTGTCCGCAAAATTACAGCGGGAAAGCATCCGATACAAGGAAGTATTGGAGCTTGCCGATGTGCTGGGATACGACATCGTATGGCAGCAAAGACGGGAGAAGTGATGCCCCGGCAACATCCCCTCGTAGTTCCCGTCCCCATAGGCACACCGCAGTGCTGTCTATGGATGGCAGTGAAAGATACGCTTTTCGCTGCCGCCGTCTGCAAAGAGAAGTTCACCGGAACAGCTTCATGCAGACGGGCTGACCATGGGAAAAGTTGCAGACATTTTCGCATTGGTCAGCAGAGGTTGCCGCAGCAACCGCACTCCCCCTCGGGAGAGCCCTCGGAGAGCCCACGGCACTTTGCAGCCAGTATGGATGAAAGTGTTATAGTGGGTTATTACACTTTGAAAAAGTGCCTCTCCGCAGCTCCCCGCTGTCTGCAAATTTTAAGGAAAGGACAAAAAATCTATGGCAAGAAATGATGGAATAGACCGCACCGTAGCCGGAATCAGGACTTACCGACACCGGACGATGTGGCAAAAATACAGGAACACAATGAGCGAGAAAAGGACAGTTACAGCAATCAAGACATTGTGCCGGAACGCACTCCGCTGAATGTTCACTTCAAGACTCCCACCGATGATTATGTGAAAATGTTTGAGCAAATGGAACAGGATGGCGTGATCTCCACCAGAGGTCTGAAACCGGATGCCATCAAATACGGCGAGTTGGTTTTTGATGTGAACTCCGCTTATTTCTACAACCACGCGGCTATGAATTTGCAAAACAGTTTTATGCTGATGCCTATAAAGCCGCCGTGGAGATCGTAGGCGGTGAGCAGTATATCCTCTCTGCTGTGATGCACGCCGATGAGCACAACCGGGCAATGTCCGAAGCTCTTGGCGAGGATGTGTACCACTATCACCTCCATGTGGTTTATATTCCGGTAGTGGAAAAGCAGATCCTTTGGTCGAAGCGATGTAAGGATGAAGCTCTCCGGGGAACGGTAAAGGAAACGATCACACAAGTCAGCCGAAGTAAGAAATGGGACTCCAAACCGGTGCTTGACGAGGACGGAAATCCCAAGCTCAATGAAAAAGGAAAAAAGATTTTAAGGTCATCCTACAGCGTGTTGCAGGATGACTTTTTTAATTTCATGCGTGCTGCCGGATATACCGATGTGGAGCGTGGAGAGCGTGGCAGCACCGAGGAACATCTGACGGTGACACAGTTTAAGGTGCAGGCGGAACAGCAGCGTTTGGAAGCTGTGACAGGACAGGTGGCACAGGCAGAACAGAGTTTGGAGGATGCTAAAGCTGCTACGGAAAAGCAGAAAAAGAAACTGGAAGCTCTGCAAAAGGAAACCAAGGCAGCAAAGGCCATTGCACTTACGGTGCAGGATATTGAAGCGATGGGCAAGAAAGCCACGTTCGGAAACAATATCACGCTGACACCGGATGAATGCGACACGTTGAAACGCTATGCCACCAACGGCATTCTCTTTCATGCAGAGAATGAGCGATTGAAAGGGAAACTGGAATCTGCTCAAAAGTCTGCATCCATTTGGAAGCAGCGATGTGAAGAAGCGAATAAAAAATATCAAGAGTTGAAGCAAAAAGCCCAGCCTTTCCTGGATGCACTGGAAATTGCATCCGAAAAGGTTCGGGCTTTTATCAATTCCATCCTCGCCAGAGGAAAGGAAACACAGGAACACAAAGCACCTGCCCGTAAGCGTGGACAGGACATGGAAATTTGATGGAGGTAACTGCCTATTGAAGAAATATTATGAGGATGCAAAATATAATGCGGCATTTGTCCGCTGTGTGGATGTTATGAGCCAGATGCTCCAGAAATATGGACATCAGGTTTTGGATAAATTGGAACAGGATGCCCCTCAGAAAGTGGAGCATTCCAAGGAAAGTAATCAAGCACAGCCTTTGACGAATAAGGCTGCGTAAAAATTTACAATTTACACGTTGCGTATTCACTGCGGCTATGCTATAATGATTACGCAACGTGTATTTTTGTTTTTTATGGAGAAAAGACAGATGGATTGTAAGAACAGAATTATCAAGTTGCGGGAAAGCACAGGACTGAACCGGAAAGATTTTTGCAAGCTCGTCCATATCCCTTACCGGACTATGACCGAGTGGGAATTGGACAACCGCCATGCACCGGATTATGTGCTGTGGCTTTTGGAGTATTATATCCGCAACGAGGGACTTATGGTAAAGGAAATGAATGAGGGAGGTGGAGATTCTGAAAAAGAAACAACTTAAATGCTATATTTATACAAGAGTGTCCACCTCTATGCAGGTTGACGGGTACAGCTTGGATGCCCAGCGTGACAAGCTGAGGAAGTATGCGGCATACGAAGATATGGTTATTGCCGGGGAGTATTCTGACGAGGGATTTCCGGAAAGAATATCCAAGGGCGGCAGGACTTCCAACGGATGCTGAATGACATCCAGGACTGCAAGGACGGCGTTTCCTATGTGCTGGTCTTTAAGCTGTCCCGATTCGGCAGAAATGCGGCGGATGTTCTGAACTCTTTGCAGCTCATGCAGGATTTCGGTGTCAATCTGATCTGCGTGGAGGATGGCATCGACAGTTCAAAGGATGCCGGAAAGCTGATGATTTCCGTGCTGTCTGCGGTGGCAGAAATAGAGCGAGAGAATATCCGCACCCAGACAATGGCAGGACGTGAGCAAAAGGCTCGTGAGGGCAAGTGGAACGGTGGTTTCGCTCCTTATGGCTACAAACTGGAAAACGGAGATTTGGTCATTGCGGAGGATGAAGTGGAAGTAATCCGTGTCATTTATGACCGCTACATTCACACCAACGAGGCGTTGCCGGGGTTGCTAAATATCTGAACCGCAACGGCTTTATCAAGAAACTGCGGCAGAACAATACCATTCCCGGATTTTCAAGGAACTTCGTGCAGGATGTATTGGACAATCCCGTTTACATGGGAAAGATCGCCTATGGCAGACGCAGGACGGAAAAGAAGCAAGGCACAAGAAATGAGATGCACGTAGTTGAGCAGTCGGAGTTCCCGATTTATGAGGGACAGCACGAAGCCATCATTTCGGAAGAAGATTGGTATCTGGCACAGGAAAAGCGTAAGATCAATTCCTTTAAGCGGGAAAAGGTCAACAATCCAGATCATGCACACATCCTGTCCGGCATTCTGAAATGCCCATGCTGCGGAAAGAGTATGTACGGCAATATCGCCAGGGCTCACAGCAAGGACAAGAAAACGAGGTATTATTACTACTGCAAAAACACGGTAACACCTACCGGACATGAGTGCAGCTTCCGACTGAATATCGAGCAGACGGAGATCAACAAGTTTGTGGCTAAGATTATATCCGCTATGGTCAACAATCCCCGGTTTGTAGAAGCGATTCAGGCGAAAATCGGCTCGGCTGTTGATACAGAGGATATGGAAAAGCAGATCGCCGTCCTGCAAGGACAGTTGAAGCAAGCCTTTGGAACGAAAAGCCGCTTGGAGCGTCAGATGGACACCTTGGACATCAACGATGCCCACTATGACAGAAAGATTTTGGACTTGCAGCGCCGCTATGATGAGCAGTATGATACAATAGAGGATATCGAAGTTCAGATTGGCGAATTGCAAGGTCAAATCCGCAGCATTCAGCAGGAGAAAATCTCCGGTAACAATATCTATCGGCTCTTACTGGCATTTGATGAAGTCTACCATTCCGCAACAGAAGCGGAACAGAAAGAGTTTATGAAAGCCTTTATCGAGCGAATTGAGATGTTCCCGGAGAAAAGGAAAGACGGAAGCTGGATAAGAAAGATTGTGTTCAACTTCCCTGTGCCTGTTGATGGCGAGGAAGTGAAAGAACTTCCCTTGGAAACTGAAACAACTGTCGAGACGGTAGTTCTTTTATCCCACAAAAAAGCCGACAGTTATATCCACATTGATGTGGAGTTTGGAGAGGGCGAGGGCAAGATTCCGGTAGATAGTATTGCTAAAAGAGCCGAAGCGTATAAGCCCAAAGAAAAAGTGACCTACAAAATGATTAAGGAGTACATAGAAGCGAAATACGGCTTCAAGGTACATACCGCATATATCGCAGAGGTAAAGCGAAATTTGGGATTGCCGATGTATGATGCTCCTAATGCGGTAGAAGAATTGAAACAGCCGAGGAAACATCCGACACCAGAAAAGGTAGAAGCAATCAAAGATGCACTTCGTTATTTTGCAGTGATATAAAACTTTACTTACAATCGAATATTTCTTACATAGCCGTTTATTCATTTATTTGAGTAAGCGGCTTTTTTCATCCCTATTTTTCGGAATAGGGATATTTTTTGTAGAAGGAGGAGGTTTATTTGAACACGCAAATCATCGCCATCGCCAACCAGAAAGGCGGCGTTGGCAAAACAACAACCTGTGCGAACTTGGGAATAGGTCTGGCACAGGCCGGAAAGAAAGTGCTTCTGATCGACGGGGACCCACAAGGAAGTCTGACAATCAGCTTGGGAAATCCGCAACCGGACAAGCTGCCATTTACACTGTCGGATGCAATGGGCAAAATTCTGATGGATCAGCCTATACGCCCCGGAGAAGGTATTCTGCATCATGCAGAAGGCGTTGACCTGATGCCTGCGGATATTCAGCTTTCCGGTATGGAGGTTTCTCTGGTAAACGCCATGAGCCGTGAAACGGTTTTACGGCAATATCTGGACACACTGAAGGGACAATATTCCCATATCCTGATTGACTGTCAGCCCTCGTTGGGGATGCTTACGGTCAATGCGCTGGCGGCCGCGAACAGGATCATAATTCCCGTTCAGGCAGAGTATCTGCCCGCCAAAGGACTGGAACAGCTTTTATCTACGGTCAGCAAGGTAAAACGGCAGATCAATCCAAAGCTCCAGATTGACGGTATACTGCTGACGATGGTGGATAACCGCACCAACTTTGCCAAAGAGATTGCTGCTTTGCTGCGGGACACCTATGGAAGTAAAATCAAAGTCTTTGGAACGGAGATTCCACACTCTGTCCGTGCAAAGGAAATTAGCGCAGAGGGAAAAAGCATTTTCGTCCATGACCCTGGCGGTAAGGTGGCAGAGGGGTATCGAAATCTGACGAAGGAGGTGTTGAAACTTGAAAAGCAGCGCGAAAAAAGTAGAACTGGCATCGGTAGATGATCTGTTTTCTACGGAGGAGAGCCGTGCCGATGCTCAGAGAGAAAAAGTAGTAGAAATCCCGCTGTCGGAACTGCACCCGTTCAAAGGGCATCCATTCAAAGTCAAGGATGACGAAGCCATGATGGAGACCGCAGACAGTATCAAGCAGTATGGCGTTCTGGTTCCGGCGATTGCTCGACCGGACCCGGAGGGCGGTTATGAGCTGGTAGCCGGACACAGGCGGCACAGAGCCAGTGAGCTGGCAGAAAAGGAGACCATGCCGGTCATTGTTCGGGATTTGGATGATGATGCCGCCACGATCATTATGGTTGACAGCAACCTGCAACGAGAAAGTCTGCTCCCCAGTGAAAGAGCATTTGCCTACAAGATGAAGCTGGATGCCATGAAACATCAGGGAGAGCGAGTTGATTTAACTTCGTCCAAGTTGGGACGAAGTTGAGAGCCGATGAAATATTGGCTCAGCAGGCTGGTTCAAGCAGAAATCAAGTTCAGCGCTATATCCGTCTGACAGAGCTGATTCCTGAATTGATGGATATGGTGGATGAAAAGAAGATTGCCCTGAACCCTGCCTATGAGCTGTCCTTTCTCAAAAAGGAGGAACAGGTAGACCTGTTTGACGCGATGGACAGCGAACAGGCTACCCCTTCTCTTTCTCAAGCTCAGCGGCTCAAAAAATACAGTCAGGAGGGGCATCTGACCCTCGATATGATGCGTGTCATCATGGGTGAGGAAAAGAAAAGTGATCTGGACCGAGTGACATTTACCTCCGACACTTTGCGGAAATATTTCCCCAAAAGCTATACGCCCCAGCGGATGCAGGAAACCATTATCAAGCTGCTGGAGGCATGGCAGAAAAAGCGTCAGAGAGACCAGGAACGATGAAAGGAGCCGCCTATGAGGGATATTTCAGCCCGTGAGCTGAAAGGACACAACATTCTCGCCGTAGAGAGGTTTTGGGATAACACGCGCTGGATGATTGAGTTTTCCGTCCTGCGTCCCAGCACTGCTTACGGAAGCCCCGGAGATGAAATGCGGTTGTTTTTGACTGAGGACGGGTATCAGACCGCCCTGCAAAGCCAGCAGCGCCGGGAGATCAAGATCAAGCGTTACGCTCGTGTGATTGAGGGACATATCCTCGATTTCAAACCGGGAAAACGCCGCCGCTCATAAACCCATACAATGAAAGGAAAGGAATGACTATGTGTACGGTAAAGGAAATTCAAGAAGCAATCCGGGAAGATTGCAGATCTCAGCATGACATGGATTCAACGGATATTGACCGCGTGATGCAAACACTTCCTTTCGCCCAGGATGAGCCATTTACAGAGGTGCGTCCCCAAAAGCCGCTGTTTTGGTTCTATGCAAGAAAATTTGAAAAGCGCTGAACACCGCAATTTTTTGAAATGAGGATTGCGGTTTTTTGTACCCAAAATTCGGAAGGAGTGAGGTCGATGGCCGTTTTTCGCATTGAACGGACCCGTGATTATACCGTGATGAGCAATCATCATTTACGAAATGCAAACCTGTCGTTAAAAGCCAAGGGGCTGCTTTCCATGATGCTGTCTTTGCCAGAGGACTGGAATTACACCACCCGTGGCCTTGCAAAGATCTGTAAGGAGGGCGTGGATGCCATCGGTGCTGCCCTGCGTGAACTGGAAGGAGCCGGATATATCGTGCGCCATCAGAGACGCGATAAAAGTGGGCGGATCACAGATACCGAGTATGTCATCTATGAACAGCCCCAGCCAGATATGTCCCAGCCGGATACGGCTTCACCAGATACGGAAAACCCGGATATGGTAAAACCGGATACGGAAAAGCCCGCAGAATTAAATATAGAGAAATCAAATACAGAAAAATCAATTACTTATGGATCAAGTACCGATTCCATTCCCTTCCGGGAAACAGCGGCGGAAAGACCGCCGGAACGGAAAGGAAGGGATGCGATGTCTGTCACAGAGATAGAAAATTATCGGGAGTTGATTTTGGAGAATATCGAGTATGACTGCTTGAAGCAGCGTTATCCTCTCTACCTGGATGACCTGAATGAGATCGTAGAGCTGTTGGTCGAAACGGTCTGTGCCAAACGAAAGACCACCCGGATCTCTGGGGCAGACTTCCCTCACGAGATCGTGCGTTCCCGTTTTTTGAAACTGGACAGCTCCCACATCGAGTTTGTCATGGACTGTCTGCAAAAGAATACCACCCAGGTACGCAACATGAAGCAGTACCTGCTTGCGGTGCTGTTCAATGCGCCTACCACCATGAATAACCACTACACTTCACTGGTCAATCACGATATGCACGCAGGCGCTGGTAAAGGCCGCCTTTTATCATGCCAAAGGAGGCACGACATGAACCAGATGGAAATTTTCAAAAACCCGGAGTTTGGCAGTATCCGGGTCATCGAAGAAAACGGCAAATACCTGTTCTGCGGAACGGATGTGGCCGCTGCGCTGGGGTACAGCAATCCCCGCGATGCAATTATCCGCCATTGTAGGTATGTCGTGAAACGCGACGCACCTCACCCACAAAGCCCCGACCGCAAAATCAGTATGACTTTTATCCCCGAAGGAGATTTGTACCGCCTGATCGTTCACAGCAAATTGCCATCGGCAGAGCGGTTTGAACAGTGGGTATTCGATGAGTCCTGCCTACTATTCGTAAGCACGGGGCCTATCTCACAAAAGAGAAGCTGTGGGAGGTTGCCACTTCCCCGGAGGCTCTGATGAAGCTCTGCTCAGACTTGTTGGCTGAGCGTGAAGCGAATATTTCTCTGCGTAAGGAAAATGCACAGCTGGAGGCAAAGCCGCTTTCTATGACCTGTTCATCGACTTAAAGCACAGCACCAATCTCAGGACTACCGCCAAAGAGTTGGATGTCCCGGAGCGCCGGTTTGTTCGGTTTCTGATAGAACGGCGGTTTGTGTACCGCACGGCATCCGGCAATGTGCTGCCTTATGCCAATGTGAAAAATGCAGGGCTGTTTTGCGTCAAAGACTACTGCAACCACGGTCATACCGGTTCCTACACGCTGGTCACGCCCCAGGGCAAGCTCTATTTTGCTCAGCTGCGGGAGATGATCTTGCTGGTCTTATAAGAACAGAAAGGAAGTGGGTTTTATGCAGGAAGGAAAAACAATCGGTCAGCTGATGGAGGAAATGCGTCAGAAAGCCGGGGCGCAGAACTATCACGGCCATGACTACATGGATCTTCAGCGATTTGCGGAGAACACCCGGCACATGATTATTTTTGATGTGCTGACGAATGACTCCCCGGTGGGCTGGAAAGGAGAACGAACCCGCCTGTTTTTGTCAGATATAGGCTATGAAAAAGCTCTGGACAGTCAGGCAAAGGGGCAGATCAAGATTCTCAGCCATGCAAAGGTCAGAAATGGAGATTTGTTTTATGACCACAAAGAACAGATACGATAGGAGGAATCCGATATGAATGAGGAAAAGAAGTACCCTTTAAGTGGGAATATGGGGAAGAAACCATATCGCTGCAACTTGGGATGTATGCGAATAATCAGCGGCTTTATATCGGCATGATTACCCATACAGAAGATGGGGAGGAACCGTTTGCAGATATGACGGTGAACCTTCCGGGGTATTCCCTGGACCCCGGAGAGGCGTTTATTTCCGGTGACATCAGCAAGGACCTGCTGCGATTCATCAAAGAGAACAAATTGGGGAAGGTGCTTCCCTACCAGGTGCAGTCCGGTTATGGAAAATATTCTGCCGTTGCCTTTGATCTGGAGAAGTTGAAGGCATTTGACCCTAAAGGTGTGGCTGAGTTTCGGAAAGAGTGGAATCTGCCGGATAAGAAGCCGGTAAAGAAAAAGAGCCGCGGGATGGAGCGATGAAGAAATATTTTCTCCGGAGCTGGTGGTTCCGCCTTAGAAATAAATGCACCACCCCTGCACATTTTGTGGAAAGGAGGCGATGAAAATGCAGGAAGAAGTGGAAAACAGGACTTTAACGCTGGTTGTCAGTGGAACAAAGTTCACCGGCAGGCTGCTCAAAGCCGCCATCAGCAAGTACATGGCCCACTGCAAGGAAAAGAAGCTGCAAAAGCAGAGAAGACGTGATGCTCCTGTGACACCTCACGGCAAACAGACCGTCAAGCAGCTCATTGGTCAGAATCAGGGGATCTCCAATATCGAGATCACAGACCCTTCCATCAAGGAATTTGAGAAGATCGCCCGGAAATATGGTGTGGATTATGCGGTGAAGAAAGACCGCAGCAGCTCCCCGCCCAAGTACCTGATCTTTTTCAAAGGCCGTGACGCCGATGCGCTGACCGCTGCATTTACCGAGTACACCAGCAAAAAGGTCAAGAAGGCCGAGAAAACGGAACGCCCGTCTGTGCTGGCAAAACTCAGTCAGTTCAAAGAGATGGTCAAAAATGCCGTGGTGGACCGCACCAAGCGAAAGGAGCTGGAACGATGAAAAAGCAGTTTGACATCAAAAAGCTCGTTTTGCTGAACCTGCCCTATCTCCTGATGGGGCTGTTTGCTACCAACTTCGGGGAGGCATGGCGGCTGGCTCAGGGGGCAAATGCTTCAGAGAAATTCCTTTCCCTGTTTGCTGTCCTGCCTGGGGCGCTGCAAAGTTTCTGGCCCAGCCTGCACCCGTTGGATCTGCTGGTGGGGCTGTGCTGCGGTGCTGGCCTGCGTCTGGCGGTGTATCTCAAAAGTAAAAACGCCAAGAAGTACCGTCACGGCATGGAGTATGGCTCTGCCCGTTGGGGAACCCGTGAGGATATTGCTCCCTACATCGACCCGGTGTTCCAGAACAATGTCATTCTCACAAAAACCGAAAGCCTGACCATGAACAGCCGCCCCAAGGACCCAAAGACCGCCAGAAACAAAAATGTGCTGGTGATCGGCGGCTCCGGTTCCGGTAAGACCCGTTTCTGGCTCAAACCAAATCTGATGCAGATGCACAGTTCTTATGTGGTCACAGACCCGAAGGGAACCATTTTGGTGGAGTGCGGGAAAATGCTCCAAAGGGGCGCACCCAAACTGGGAAAGGACGGAAAGCCCATGAAGGATAAGCACGGCAAGGTCATTTATGAGCCGTACCGCATCAAGGTCCTAAATACCATCAACTTCCGAAAATCAATGCACTATAACCCTTTCGCCTATATCCATAGCGAAAAGGACATCTTGAAGCTGGTCACAACGCTGATCGCCAATACCAAAGGCGAAGGCAAGGCCGGGGACGATTTTTGGGTCAAAGCAGAGACCTTGCTGTATTGCGCGCTGATTGGGTATATCCACTATGAGGCTCCGGTAGAGGAGCAGAATTTCTCTACCTCATCGAGTTCATCAACGCCATGGAGGTTCGGGAGGATGACGAGGAGTTCAAAAACCCGGTAGACCTGATGTTTGATGCACTGGAAGCCGAGAAGCCCAACCACTTCGCCGTCCGTCAGTACAAGAAGTACAAGCTGGCTGCCGGTGTTGTATGCTCTAAAAGACTTCTTAATCAAGCGGTTGGGAAGTCTCTTAGAACACACAACCTAAAACCGAAGAAAGGAGCGCAAGTTATGAGAAAAAACGAGAAAATCACTGCTCTGTATGAAC
>ENA-OQJH01000796-OQJH01000796.1-human-gut-metagenome-genome-assembly--contig:-NODE-796-length-15471-cov-2.898918_pt1 | contig 15471 bp, 19 predicted proteins | sample MGYA00242597_ERZ504763 | MGnify/ENA primary metagenome ERZ504763 (study PRJEB26092, sample SAMD00036359) | human gut metagenome | host: Homo sapiens | study: EMG produced TPA metagenomics assembly of... | reverse complement strand
TTGTGCAGGTCGGCGGCGGTAGTCGTCATCATGTTCTTTTCGAGCAGGGTGATTTCTCCTTGTTGATAACGTATTTCGCCGATACGTTTCAACTCTTCCGCCATCTTGTCCTGATCACGGTACATGGAGCAGAGGTTAGCGGCATATTGATAGTAAGCCCATGCCCGTTTTACTTCCGCTATCACTTCTTTTTCCACCATCCGGCGATAATAAGTACTTGTCTTTACCTGTCGGCTGACCAGTGCATTCTTGTAAAACGGAGTCAGCAGCGAACCGAGGCTCTGTTCGAAGGCAAGTTCCTTGTCTTGCTTGTTTTCTCCGTTGAGTTGTCCCCATGAGTAACTGAATGAGGTGGGAGCTGCCTCGACAATCTCTCCGCGAGTGGCTTTTGCCTGACGGATGGCGTTGGCGGCTATTTTCAGTCTCGGATGATTTTGTTTGGCTATCTCGATGGCCTGTTCCAGACTGACCGCTTCCGGTTGCTGCGCTGAGGCGAAAGAAGGAATCAGTAGCAATAACGGCAGGATGACGAAGAACGGCAGATGAAACTTGCTTCCGGGACGTCTCCATACAGCAAATGAGTTGACAATCTTGTAGAATACCGGAATGATAAGCAAAGTCAGCACGGTAGAGATAATCAGTCCGCCGATGACGACCGTAGCCAGCGGGCGTTGTACTTCGGAACCGGCGGAAGTGGCGATTGCCATCGGGACAAATCCCAGCGAGGCGACCAGTCCGGTGAGGAATACGGGACGCAGCAGATGCGGGGTGCCCAGAGTGAGGATTCGGTTGGTAGTCATAGCATATTTATTTCGTTTACGAAGTTCGTTGAAATGGTTCACCATCAGGATACCGTTCAGTACAGCCACACCGAACAAGGCGATGAAACCGACTCCTGCCGAGATGCTGAACGGGAGTCCGCGCAGCCAGAGGGCTACGATACCTCCGATAAGTGACAGCGGGACGGTGGAGAATACCATCAATGTATAAGTAATGTTCTTGAAAGCGAAAAACAAGATCAGCAGAATCAGCATCAGTGCTACCGGAATGACGATCATCAGCGTATTGATGGCGTTTTGCAGGTTCTCAAACTGACCGCCGTATTCGAAGTAGTAGCCCGGTTGCAGTTTGATGTTCTTGTCCAGTGTCTTCTGGATGTTGGCTACTACTTGCTGAATGTCCGCGTCGCGTACGTTCACACCAATCACGATGCGGCGTTTGGTAGCGTCGCGGTTGATCTGCAACGGACCGCTGACAAGTTTCGATGCTTGCCACCTCGCCGACCGGAATCTGAATGCCTCGGAAGTACGCACAAAGAGCTTGTCCAGATTTAAGTCTGCCACTTTCTCCTGATCCAGTACGTACGACAAGGTCGTAACTTCCGTTCGTTTCGAAACCACACCGCTGGCTTCCCCGGCATAGGCTGTCCGGATAATCGTGTTGAGTTCTTCGATATTAATGCCGTAACGGGCTATCTTGCCGCGGTTGTATTTGACAACCAGCTGAGGCAATCCCATCGTCTGCTCTACGATGACGTCTGCTGCCCCCGGCACTTTCTCTACATACGTGGCGGCTTCCTTTGCCCTCTGATAAAGTTCGTGCGTGTCTTCGCCGTATAACTTGACTGCAATATCGGCTTTCGCACCTGTCATCAGCTCGTTGAACCGGAGCTGTATCGGCTGCGAGAAGTTAAACTCGGCACGTTCCGAGAGGGGTTCGAGCGCTTCTTTCATCTTCTCTACCATTTCCGCTCGGCTCGTTGCGCTGGTCCATTCCTTGAAAGGTTTCATGATGATCATCACGTCGGCGTCTTCCACTGCCATCGGGTCGGTGGGGACTTCTGCCGTACCGATCTTCGCCACTACGTGCTTGATTTCGGGAAACTGATCCATCAATGTCTTTTCCGCTTCTTCGGAGAGTTTGATACTTTCCGAAAGCGAACTTCCGGCGGGTAAGGTCATCTGCATGGCGAAGTCGCCTTCGTCCAGTGTCGGGATGAACTCGGCACCCAGACGGGTGAAGAGAAAGAGGGAGCCGATCAGTGCGGCAAAAGCAATGACTACGGTGCGTGCTTTGTGATGCAGGCAGGCATGCAGGCAACGCTGGTAGAGTTTGTTCAGCTGCTCGGAAGAATCGGTCGGCAAGTGTCGGCTTCACTACGATGGTATGTTTCAGGAAGAGCGACGCATCATAGGGACGTATGTCAGCGACAGGATCAAGGCGCCGATGATGCAGAACACCAGTGTTTTGGCCATTGGAGTGAAGTATTTTCCTTCGATTCCGTTCAGAGTCAGTATCGGGAAGAACACGATGAGAATAATCAGTACGGCGAATGTAGCCGAGCGGACTACACCGGAAGCGCCTTTTTCCACCTCTTCGTCCATCTCTTTGCGGGTCAGTGTCCGTCCGCGGAACTGCTTGCTGTAGATGTGTGCAGGATACCTTCCAGTATGACGATGGAACCATCTACCACAATACCGAAGTCGATGGCGCCGAGGCTCATCAGATTGGCGGTCACGTTGAAAAGACGCATCATGATGAATGCGAAAAGCATAGCCAGCGGGATGACCGAAGCTACAATCAGCCCGGCACGGACGTTGCCAGAAAGATAATAAGTACGAGGAAGACGATGATGGCTCCTTCAATAAGGTTGTTGACGACGGTGGAGATGTTCCGGTTGACCAGTTCCGAACGGTTCAGATACGGTTCGATGCTGATGCCTTCGGGCAATAAGTGCTGTATCTTTTCCACCCGCTTTTCCAGTTCCTGCGTCACTACATTGGCGTTGGCGCCTTTCAGCATCATGGCAATTCCGCTACGCATTCGCCCTTTCCGTCCATCGTCATCGCACCGAAACGTTTGGGGGCGCCGAAGCGGACAGTGCCTACGTCACTGATGTGTACGGGAATCCCGTTCCGGTTGGCTACCACGATCTGCTCGATGTCTTTGATGCGGGTGATCATCTTCCGAACGGATGTAATAGGCATTCTTTGCTTTCTCGATGTAGCTTCCGCCCGTGTTCTGGTTGTTGCTGCTCAGTGCTTCGAACACTTCGCCGATGGTGATGTTCAGTGAAAACAGGCGTCGGGGTCTACCGCCACTTCGTATTGTTTCAGATAACCTCCGAAACTATTTATTTCCACGATGCCCGGTATGCCCGATAACTGGCGTTTCACCATCCAGTCCTGAATGGTACGGAGTTCCATAGCGTCATATTTCTCTTCGTATCCCGGAGCTACTTTCAATATGTATTGGTAGATTTCGCCCAGTCCGGTGGTGATCGGCATCATTTCCGGTGTTCCCAGTTCGGGGGAGATTTCGCCGGATACGGTTTGTATCTGCTCGTTGATCAGCTGGCGGGCATCGAGTGTGGGCACGTCTTCCTTGAAGACGACCGTTACCACTGATAGCCCGAAGCGACTGACGGAACGGATATCTTCTACATTCATGATGTTGCTCATCGCTATTTCGATGGGCATGGTGATGAGCTGCTCCACTTCCTGCGGCGCAAGCGTAGGAGATACGGTTACAATCTGCACCTGATTGTTGGTTATGTCCGGCACGGCGTCAATGGGGAGCGTCAGCATGGCATAGATTCCCCCGATAAACAGGAAGAGGGTGGTTAACCCTACGAATAGTTTTTCCTGATTCGAAAAAACGTACGATAGCTTTAAACATGATTTTACAGTGTTATTGTTTCATGTTACAAAGTTACGGACTATCCTTATCCGTGATTATCGGGAAAGGATGAAGCGGAAAGATTGACAGGTGAAATGACGAAATCAAGGTCTGAACGTGAAGGGCTGTTGTCTGTCGAATCAAGGAGTTTGAACCTCCTTTGGTTATTCGCCACAACGTTTTATACAGCGTTTTATTGTCACTTGTCACTTTTGCGACTTAATACGTTGCAAATTAGAATGGTAAGGGTGATAATAAGAGGTGACAATAGGGTGATAATAGGCGGAACTTAGTTTTTTATTGTCACCGCAAAGAACTGAAGTTGAGAGGTAGAATATGCTGAAAATAAATGAATTCAATGCTGAAAAAGAATGTCTTAGATGACGAAGATAAGTGAATCCGATGTTGAAAAGGAGTCGTTTCAATGTTGAAAGTAAGTGGCTTCGATGTCGATACTCTTAATGGGTGGAACAAATAGTGTCTTACCCTGGATTTGGTTGACTACTATAAGTATCAACTAAAATGAATAAAAGATGAAAAGAGTGACATGACCTTTAGTCCTTATCAGCTTGAACTTCTTGGCGATTTCTATCGTTCGAATTTCTCAGTTTCTCGTTTTGCCCAAGAAAAAGGGATTGCCCGCATTACATTTTGGCGTTGGGTTCGTATCTTTGAGGATTCTAATCCTGAAATATCCGCTTATATGAAAAAGAACAAGTCTCCCAAGTCCTCGGATGAATCCTCCTCAATTACTGCCTTACGTCTTGAGAATGAGCGTTTACGTGCAGAGCTTAAAGATGCTAAAATGCGTGCGCACGCCTTCGATACGATGATTGATGTTGCCGAGGAGATGTTTAATCTTCCTATCCGAAAAAAAGCTGGTACCAAACAATAAAAAGGCTTTGTAAAGGGAGGCATGCCTATACGGTGGTCTCTCTTTGCAAATTGTTTGGTGTAACAAAGCAAGCCTTTTATAAGTATGTTGACCATAGTACGGATAGTTCGGCCCGTGAACGTTTTGTTCTTGAGTTTGTCAAACGTGTGCGTTCAAAGGACCCTGGTATTGGGGGGATGAAACTTTGGCTGATGTACCGTAATGAGTTCGGCACCAGCCAGGCCTTTGTTGGGCGTGACTGTTTCTGTGCTATATTGTCCAAGTATAAGCTGACAATACGCAAACGTTTTCGGGCTCCACGTACGACAGACTCCTCTCATCACTTGCCACAGTATCCTGATTTAACCAGGACATTGCTATTAGAACATCCTGATCAGCTGTGGGTTAGTGATATCACTTACATTACCATATGGTTGCCTGACGGCAGTTATGTGTTCTGCTACCTGTCTCTGGTGACAGACGCCTATACGAAGGAGATCATTGGGTATTGCGTAGGTGATACTCTGGGAAGCTGTTACACAGTGGAAGCTCTGGAAATGGCAGTCAGACGCATAGCTGCAAAGGAGATTAAGGGTTTGATCCATCACTCCGACCGAGGCGTACAATATGCCAGTGCGGATTATATTGCCATATTACGACATAACGGGATTCTTCCCAGCATGACAGAGGATGGCAATCCCAAGGACAATGCCATAGCTGAGCGTGTGAATGGCATTATAAAGAATGAATTGCTGCAAGGAATGCGCTTTAGTTCAATACAGGAAGTCAGAAAAGCTGTAGCAACAGCCGTTCACTTCTATAACAACGAAAGGCCTCATATGAGCTTGGATATGCTTACCCCGGTACAGGCAGGAGAAATGCAAGGACCTATCAGGAAAAGATGGATAAGCTACAGAGAAAAGTATCTGAATGTAGCACTTGCTTAAAAATAAATATGTACATTTGCTTATGAAAAGACCAAGAATGCCCTGCTAGCGGGATAGAAAGAGGAAAAAGGGTGAGTTCCTTTCTTTTTTCTTCTTTCAAAGAGAAGAGTCAACCGGTTAAAGGAATAAGAAAAAAATAAGTAAACCGGAGGCAGGAATAATAAATAATAAAGTAAACAGCTGACCAGGGTTAGTAATATTCTAGTCAACACATAGCAGCTATTAGAGATAAACAAGTCAACCATTATTAGGGAAGTACAGTTTGGAGCAGCGGCGTGTACATCAATGGAGGAACTATCGGAGGACTTGATCTGATGGCGGTTTTTACCAAAAACTTCTGGGATAAAAAAGGAAAAGAACGTCGGGAGCGTACGTTGGAAGTGTTGAGAACCTATGGCGATTCGACGACTGTACTGATCAATCGCCCCATTGAACAGATTGCCCGCTGAAACTGTTTTATTAAATATGGACATGTCTCATGTTTCATGTTATCAGATTAGCACATTGAAAAACGATTAATTTATGAACAGAATTACTTCTCTTTTCGGTATTCAGTATCCTATTATTCAAGGTGGCATGGTGTGGTGTAGCGGATGGCGTCTGGCTTCCGCAGTAAGTAATGCGGGAGGATTGGGACTGCTTGGCGCAGGCTCTATGCATCCGGAGACTCTTCGTGAACATATCCGGAAATGCCGTGCGGCTACAGACCGTCCCTTTGGAGTCAATATTCCCTTGATGTATCCTCAGATTGAAGAAATCATGCGATTGTTGCCGAAGAGGGCGTCAAGATCGTTTTCACTTCTGCCGGAAATCCTAAAGCATGGACCGGATGGCTACACGAACGTGGTATTATCGTGGCTCATGTCGTTTCCTCTTCCCGTTTCGCGATGAAGTGTGAAGAGGCGGGAGTAGATGCGGTAGTCGCTGAAGGTTTCGAAGCCGGCGGACATAACGGGCGTGAGGAAACTACCACTTTCTGCTTGATTCCTGCGGTACGCAATGCGACCACTTTGCCTTTGATCGCTGCAGGAGGTATCGGTACGGGAGAAGGTATCTTTGCTGCCATGGTGCTGGGAGCAGAAGGGGTACAAATCGGTACTCGCTTTGCGTTGACGGATGAAAGTTCAGCCAGCCGGTCTTCAAAGAATATTGTCTGGGTTTGGGAGAAGGAGATACTAAATTATTATTGAAGAAACTGGCTCCGACACGTTTAGTGCGGAATAATTTCCGGGGATGCTGTGGAGAGGCTGAGGATGGCGGTGCTTCTGCCGAAGAATTGCGGACTCTTCTTGGGAGAGGTCGTGCGAAGAAAGGTATCTTTGAAGGGGATCTGGAAGAAGGCGAACTGGAGATAGGGCAGGTGTCGGCTATTGTTTCCCGTCAGCAGTCAGTAGCGGAAGTCATGAATGAATTGGTGGAGGCTATGCAGCGGGCAGCGGAGAAGAAATATTGGTAAAAAAACAAGTTCCGAAGTAGCGGGTTTGGAAAACCTGACTACTTCAGAACTTTACTACTTCAGAAAGTTGGCTGCTTAATCAATTTATAGGTTTATATTTTCATATTTTAGATCGAATACATCCGCTACTGCTTTATATACCACTTTTCCTTCCACTACATTCAAGCCGAGTGCTAGTGCCGGGTCATCTTTACAAGCTTTTTTCCATCCTTTATTTGCTAAAGCAATGACATAAGGGAGAGTAGCATTGGTCAAAGCCAGCGTAGAAGTATAAGGTACAGCTCCCGGAATATTGGCTACGGCATAATGAACGATACCGTCTATCACATAGGTAGGCGCACTGTGGGTCGTGGGGTGTGACGTTTCGAAACATCCTCTGATCTATTGCTACATCCACAAGTACCGTACCGGGCTGCATCATTGCAAGCATATTTCGGGTAATCAGATGAGGCGCTTTATCCCCCGGAATCAGCACGGAACCGATGACCAGATCAACATCCGGCAATTCCTTTTTTTATCCTTAATTCGGATGCGTACAGCGTCTTGACATTTTTCGGTAATGTCTCGCTGAGATAGCGCAGGCGTGACAGATTAATATCTGCAACTGTAACATCCGCACCCATTCCCGCAGCCATCTGCGCTGCATTACTTCCGACAATACCGCCTCCGAGAATCAATACTTTGGCAGGCTTCACACCGGGGACTCCTCCCAGAAGGATACCTTTTCCTCCTTGCGGCTTTTCCAAAAAGCGTACTCCTTCCTGAATGGACATGCGTCCGGCTACCTCACTCATAGGGATAAGCAGGGGTAATGAATGGTCTTCCTTTTCTACGGTTTCGTATGCCAGACAGATCGACTTATTGTCAATCATGGAAGAGTCAGTTCCTTATCGGAAGCAAAATGGAAGTAAGTGAACAATAACTGTTCTTTTCTGATCAGATGGTATTCGGGCGCGATAGGCTCTTTAACCTTTACAATCATATCTGCTGTGGCATAGACATCTTCTATTGTCGGAAGCACCTGTGCACCGACGGACAGATATGCTTCATCCGGAAAACCACTATTGATACCTGCCGTATGCTGGATATATACTTGGTGACCTTGCTTCACAACTTCGGCAACTCCGGAAGGTGTCATGCCTACCCGGTTCTCGTTGTTCTTGATTTCTTTGGGTACTCCGATGATCATATTGTTATATATTAAAGGTTTAACATGGACCAATGTACGAAAAATCCCCTTACGTTGTTATTCGCAAGGGGATGTTTAAGAGCAGAATGCTTATATATAATTCGGTCAATTTAATAAACCCGGATTTGCAGCAATAGCACTTTGTGGAATGCGTAGTGTATAACGTGAATCATCTTGTTCTAATAGATAAGCTTGTCCGTTCAACACTTTTTCAATTCGTGGACGGGTGGTACGACGTAGATCGAACCAACGATGACCTTCGAAAGCAAGTTCAAGAGCCCGTTCTTCCAGAATTTCTTTAATTAAATCTACTTGATTCATAGCGTCCACAGCTTTTTTCTTTTCTGCATAACCTTCCGGAGTGTATCGCTTTTCCATCAATTGTAGCAGGCGGGTACGAGCTTCGGGCAATTTATTCATTTGTGCAGCTGCTTCGGCAGCGTTTAAATAAATTTCTCCTGTACGGAAAGTACAGTTATGCTCTGCTTTTCCGCTTTTTTTCGAGATGTACTTATCTCCACTTAAACTATAGTATTTGTTCCGGCGGAGATCCTTATTAGCATCATATTTTTCCATGAACGCAGGTATCAATATGGATGCTGAAGTAACGTCATCATTGAAAACTCATAAGCAGTAATCATTTCTGCTGATGTATAATTATTGGGAAGTTTGGCTTCCGGATCATTGAGGTCTTCTAATGTGGATTTTTGAACTAATATGCGTTCTGCCGCATCATAGGCTTCTTTCCAGTTTCCCATGTACAGGCGTACACGTGATTCCATTGCATCCACAGATAGGGTGGAGAAGCGGTAAGCATATACGGCTTCCCATTCTTTTTGATGCATTAAGCCGCGGGCCGATTCTATGTCGGATAGAATAGCAGTATAGACCTCTTTTACGGTGTTTCGTGGCAGTACCACTTCTAGATCAAGGTCCCATTTTATGGGAATGGATTTGGTCTCTGGTGCTCCCTCTTTAGTATAAGGTTGTCCATATAGGTTAGCAAGAATAAAGTGCATGTAACCTCTTAATAAATAAGCTTCTCCAACGAGTTGATCAATGTCTTCCTGACTGCCTTCTTTTATATTATCTTTATTTGCTATTATAGCATTTGCATAATAAATCACACTATAATATACTGCCCAGCCAAATTCCCGGGTTCCATCTTTGGGACTCATATCATTCCACTTTTCAATCTCTGAGTAGAAATTTTGAGAATTACTGTTATCTGTTACCATAGCTATGTCTGTGCGAAATTCAGTGACGGATTTGTCGATGAGTTTTAGTCCGTAAGCGGTAGTCAGTAAAGCACGATATTCTGTTAGTGTAGTAGGGATTACTTGTCCTACAGGTTGAATATCCAGGTAGCTGTCACATGAAGATAGCAGGATGCTTCCTATGACAACCATTATGAAATATATTTTTTTGATCATATATATTTTTCTTGTTTAAAAGTTAAGACTTAGATTGAAAGTAACTGATTTAGGAACAGGTGTTGAATAAAGATTGCTCATTGACTCCGGATCCATGTAGTTTTTGTAACTGGAACCAAAAACAAAGAGATTTCGTGCTTCCAAACCTACAGTTGCTCCACCGATGTTTAGTTTATGCAGCCACTCGGAAGGAAAATGATAGGCCAGGCGTATGTTCTGTAAACGTATGTAACTTAACTTTTTGACCCATATATCCAGCGATTTGTAGAGATCTCTCCGAGTGCTGAATAAATAATAGTCAGCCGGATTAGTATTTAGGCTAGTTAATGCAGGAAACTTTCCATTTTTATTTTCTGGTGTCCATCTATCTAATATATCCCTATTCATATTGCGTCCCGGATCGGGATCTGCTATGTAATAAGTAGGATCTGTTTTTACATGTGCACCTAAGTTATAAGAGAAATTTAAGTTCAGTTCCCAGTTACGGTAATTAAATGTATTCATGAACCTCCGGTGTAGGGAGCATCGGACGTTCCGGCATAACTATAAAAACCTCTCTCTGTTTCTTTATCTACGCCAATGCTGTATTCTCCGTCTAAATTTCCTTTGTCTGCCATTTGGAATAGTTCCTCAATAGTGACAGCTTCTCCATCTTTATTTTCAATGTATATCTGTCCTGTCTCTGATTTTATCCCTTTGGTTTTTAGGGTGAAAATAGCGCCAACCGGATACCCTTCCAGACTTGGAGTTACTTGATCCTTTTCAGTCATCACTTTCAAAACCTTATTTTGGTTGTATGCAAAGTTAAATGAAGTATACCATGAGAAATCTTTAGTTGCAATGTTACGTGTTTGCAAGTTTATTTCGATACCTTGATTCTTCATACTTGCCCAGTTGACAGCCATACTGGTAAATCCATTTTCCAATGGTAGCATTTTGTTACCAATGAGATCGGTGCCTTTTCTGTAATAATAGTCTACACTTAGGTTGATAGCCTGATTAAATACAGAGAAATCTATTCCGGTATTATAAGAGGCTGTTTTTTCCCAGCGTAATTTACTGTTCGGAGCACTATTGATAGTGATGCTCTCTTCATTTGAACCGGGCAAGATACTTATATTTCCATAAGTACCAACGATAAAGGGTGAAGTGTTTTTGTCAATGTTCCCTTGTAAACCATAAGACAAACGGAGAGCAAGGTTATCAATCCATTTGAACTGATTAATTAACGGTTCGTTTGAGATACGCCACAGTCCACTGACTGAGTAAATAGGTAAATAACGATATTTTTTATCTACACCGAAGAGATCGGAGCCATCCATGCGGACGCTACCTCCCAGAGTGTAGCGATCCATCAGTGTGTAAGAACCATTGGCGTAGAAAGACGCAAAAGCATTTTCCTTAAACTTTTAGTCTTTAGTTCCATTCATTGGCTTGTTTGGAATCTCTGAATTCCAGGTTTTTGAACGTTAATGTTTTGGGGTCATATCCATATCCGGTAGATGCTTGATTCTCGTACCAATTTTTACGGATTTCTGATCCCGCCATTATTTGTATGTTGTGGATGTCATTGAATGTGTTCTTGTATTCGCCCTGAACTTTCCATGTAATTTGGGAAGTCGTAGATTGGTCGATTTGAGCATCCCGCCTTCCGGTATGAGATATATACGGTCGTTTCCTTTGTAATATGCAGAGTTTTCACGTTGGTTACGCAGATTGAAACTGTTAGTACCGGCATATTCTTCCCGGGATAGTTGATCCCATTGTACACCGACTTGTGAAGTAACTTTCCATTGGTCGTTAAAGCGAAGTTCTATATCGAAAATACTATTAATAGCGGTAGTAATTGATTTATTACTGGTATTTTCACGTTCTTCCAGAATATTATATCCTTGTAAAAGATCGGGCATGCTACCTGTTACGACATCATAATCATACAAGTAATTGTTATTATTGTCGAATGGTTCGAAATAAGGATTGGCAATACGGGAATAATAGACAGGATTAGTAAGCCCATAGGTATCTGTCAGAAAGGTGGTGTTTTTACGTCTATTTGCAAAAATAGAAACACCTACTTTCAGTAATTTATTGATCTGATAAGAGGTTTTGCTCGTCAGATTAAAACGACTTAAGCTTACTCCCGGAATATTCCCGTTTTCGAGAGTGTAGCCAAGGGAGTTATAATAAGTCACCTTTTCGCTACCTCCGGAAATGCTGATATTATATTCTTGAGTAATGGCATCTCTGAATAGTATATCATTCCAATCAGTATTAATACTTTTTAAACGGTTGATTGCGTTTTGAGCTTCAGAAGTAAGCCCTTCCCAGCCTTTCTCCCGATAAATATCCATTAGATTGTATTGTTTTAATATAGCGGCTACTCCTCCTTTTTCTGAATATACAGGTATCGGATAAAATCCCCATTTATTGAAAGGTGCTTCTTTCATCATTTGAAGTTCCAAGTTTACTTTTTCCTCAGAATTTAGGAGATTAAGGCGGGAGGTTTCCAAATTAGGAGTATAGGTTAATTTAGTATTAAAATTGACAACAGGCTTTCCTGTTCTACCTCTTTTTGTAGTAACTACAATTACACCATTAGCAGCGCGAGCACCATAAATGGCGGTTGCTGCTGCATCTTTCAGTATGGTAATGCTTTCGATATCGTTTGGACTTAATCCGGCGATAGATGATTGACCGATGTTGACAATATCATTGTTCAGAAGATTTATTGTCCATTTTGGGAATATCTGTTCCTTCCAGAGGAATTCCATCCAATACCCACAATGGGTCTTGTGTTCCGTTCATTGATGCAGTACCACGAATACGAATTTTGGCAGGTGATCCTGGTGCACCGGAAGTGTTTGTCACGGATACACCGGCAATTTGTCCTGTCAGCGCCTGGTCAATACTTTTTGCAGCACCTACCATAGCATCCGAAACTTCAACTTTAGAGATCGCAGCTGTTAATTTTCTACGTTCTAGGGTTTGATATCCTGTTACAACTACATCTCCCAATGTATGTGCTGAAGTTTGAAGTACGATTCGGTAGCTTTTTTTGTCGCTCTGAAGAACTATAACTTGTTCTTCAAATCCGATGTAGCTACAATGAATACGGGTTACTTTATCCGGAACGGAAAGAGAGAATTTACCATCGATATCTGTAATAGTACCTAGCGATGTCTGGGATGCTCCTGCCTTTTTCAGTTCATCCGTATGAACGTAGACCGAAGCACCAATCAACGGTTCGTTATCTTCACCGGAGATTACTACCCCGGTGATAGTACGATTAGCCGCACTGGCCATTGCCAGTGCGTTAACAAGGAAGCATATAATAATGCAAAGATGTTTTTTATTCATTAATTTGCAAATAAACGTAAGTGATTGAATCGAATTATTTAATACCTAAAGCTGTATTGATACGTAAAATCATATCTTCGTAATGATAACGTGTTGCTGTATCAGACGTTCCGAGGCGGCTCTGCAATAATTTCTTAATCCGCAGTAACTCTCCGCGTTTTACGGATATTGCATCCGAGATACGATTCAGTTGACTACCGTAGAAGTTGAGAACTCGGTGAGCTCCCATTTTATCTTCTTGTCGGAGCGAACGTTGTTCGGCCGCATAGCAGCTACAGAAAGGAGTGGCATGATCGAGCAAGAAATGATCGTCTGCAATCTTTTTATTGATTTTCACAGCTTCGGGCTCTGCGGCAGCTGTGAGTAATGCATCCAGAAAGTTTTTTTTGCAAAGAGCGTTCCATCACATTGGGAATACCTCCTCGTTCGGTAATGCCGAAAATATTCTTGTGGAGTCCGTCCATTAGTTCCACTACGGTAAACGCTTTTTTTCCATTGACTGATTCATTTTCAATCATACGCATCAGACGGGTGTTGCCAAGCAAGTCCCAAAGGATGTAGGCTTGTGCATTCTTTAGTATCTGCGTCGGGGCGTTTCTTGTTGTCCAACCGGGGTGTTACGGAGCAAATAGGTATATTTTCCTACTTCCGTATCGAACAACCATTTAGGATAAGTCAGTACTTCATCTGTCAGAAACTTCAAGGAAGCCTGTTGCTTCTCTTTCTCAACGAATGTGTAGGTCTGGACACCATCTCCTATGACTGTATTTTCGATATAGATGCCACCAATGTTGGCCAGTACGTGATACAGATAGTTGTTCCATTGATTGATAATTGCGTAATAGAGGCGTGAGGCTTCTTCGTAAGTCTGCCCTTTTTCTCCGGTAGTAGTCCATTGAAGGATTTGCGGAACGATGCGTTTTCAGGTTGTCAATGCCAAGTAAGGAAGAACGGACAGGATCATCGCCTAAATCTTCATTCTGTGCACGTGGATCAACGGCATCACGTACATCCTGTGCTTCACTATATTTATAAAGACGGTCGGTATGCTTGCTCAGGAAATCAAATAAGATATCTTTTTCTTCTTCCGGACTATTTTTTCCGTACCAGCGATATCCATATTCGATGGCAAAGATATCGTAAGGACCGATATGCGGGGAAAGAACCTTCACGCCATCTCCCGGTTGGCTATGTAGTTGAAGCGGGCATAGTCCATAATAGAAGAAGCGGTGGAATTTAATCGGGAAGTGAACGTTGCGGAACGTAAGGAATCAGTTGGGAACGCTGCCGATCCCATCATGTTGTGACGCAATCCCAAAGAGTGCCCTACCTCGTGGCAGGCAACAAAGCGGATAGCATCACCCAATAGTGAATCCGGCAACTGCACGCTGCGTGCTTCCGGGCAAACAGTTCCGGTCTGTACTGTAATCCATTCGCTTACCATAGAGAGCACATTGTGCCACCACATGATGTCTGCTTCCAGAATCTCTCCGGAACGGGGGTCTAACAAAGAAGGTCCCATCGCATTCTTCTTTTCTGAAGCTGCGTAGGTCAGTACGGAATAGTTCACGTCATCCATATCTATTTCCATACTATCGGTAACTTCAATGGCGATGATTGCATTCTTGAATCCGCTTTTTCAAAAGCGATCTGCCAGTCTTCAATACCTCTTTTTATATATTTGCGCCATTGATAAGGTGTGGAATTGTCAATATAGAATACGATTGGTTTGGCGGGTTCTACCACCTTTCCTTTCAGGTAAGCCTCCCGGTCTTCCGGTTTGGGTTCCATACGCCAACGGGTGATAAACTGCTTTTTATCCGTTCTTTGCTGTGCATCGCTGAAACTCAATAGCGGATTGGTGAAATAACCTATTTTCTGATTATCAAAACGTCCCATCATTGGAGTTTCAGGTAGCAGAAGGATAGAAGAACTGACTTCTACCGTTACATATACGCTTGTTGTCCCTTCCGTCACTTTAGTAGTTAGCTCGGAAGTGGCAACTACATTGTTCGGAAAGGATTTCACGGATAAGATACGTGATAGATTTTTAATAGCCGATGTTCCCAGATTGATATTGGTAAATACATTATTAATGCTGGTTTCCGTACCGTCATAGATGTCGTTGATCTTGATCACCAATGCTGTAGAGTCCTGATTGACAGCCTCTATCTTGAATGCGGCAATAAGCGGTGATATAAAATTGTCCTTAACCGAACGGAAAATAGCATCCGTCTGAGGAGCCAGAGGTAACGGGCGTTGTTGGCGGAACATCAGTTTCCCGGTTGCTTTGTCCCATTCCATGCAAATCATTTGATTTTCATAATTTACACCCCGGTTTACTCCAGCATCGTTCAATTCAGCCGGTACTCGTTGTAACTTGTTGACAACAAGTAAATCGCGCCCTAGCAATGATGTGGGAACCTCAAAATAATAATCGTTCTTTTTTTTGATAAACGGCAAACATCCCTTTTTTTAACACTGCTGCCTTCCACTAATTTCTCGTAGTCGCTTTTTACTCTCTCTTCTTCTGAATT
>ENA-OQJH01000795-OQJH01000795.1-human-gut-metagenome-genome-assembly--contig:-NODE-795-length-15523-cov-1.746752_pt1 | contig 15523 bp, 27 predicted proteins | sample MGYA00242597_ERZ504763 | MGnify/ENA primary metagenome ERZ504763 (study PRJEB26092, sample SAMD00036359) | human gut metagenome | host: Homo sapiens | study: EMG produced TPA metagenomics assembly of... | reverse complement strand
TTCTCGTAGTCGAGCTTTCGGACAGAGAAGTTGAAGTGTTGAGGATGATCGATGTCGCCTGTTTTAAAAAACGGAAATGTTGTGATGATAAATCACTTTATTTATAATATAAAAGATCCTTCGAGAGGAGATATAGCGGCGTTTCAAAAAGACGGAGACGAGCGGTATTTTGTAAAACGGATCGTAGGACTCCCGGGAGAGACGGTGCAGATCAAAGAAGGAAAACTGCTTATCGACGGAAAACCGCTGAAAGCAGAGTATGTGTCGGATATCGGATATGCGGGAACAGCGTCCGAACCGGTCCATCTGGGAAAAGATGAATATTTCCTTTTGGGAGATAATGAGACTGCCAGTGATGACAGTCGTGAAGAAAAAATCGGCAATATTAAGAAAAAAGAGATTTATGGTGAAGTTTGGTTTGTTATAAAACCGTGGTCAGACATCGGTTTTGTTTCAGACTGATTTTAGGAGGGAGATTCATGCACTTTCAATGGTATCCCGGGCATATGACGAAAGCCCGCAGAATGATGCAGGAAAATATAAAACTGATCGATCTGATCATAGAGCTTGTAGATGCGCGCGTTCCGCTTAGCAGCCGGAATCCTGATATTGATGAGCTCGGGAAAAATAAGGCGCGTCTGATCCTGCTGAACAAATCAGATCTTGCAGAGGAACGGATCAATGACGAATGGATCGACTACTTTAAAGACAGAGGATATTCTGCCGTAAAGGTGAACTCAAAAAAAGGCGGCGGTATGAATCAGATCCGTTCTGCGATTCAGGAGGCGTGTAAGGAAAAAACAGAGCGCGACCGTAAAAGAGGAATTTTAAATCGCCCTGTCCGCGCGATGGTTGTCGGCATTCCGAATGTCGGGAAGTCTACGTTTATCAATTCCCTCGCGGGGAAGGCATGTGCGAAGACTGGGAATAAGCCGGGCGTTACAAAAGGGAAACAGTGATCCGGCTTAATAAAAATGTAGAATTACTTGACACCCCGGGAATTCTCTGGCCGAAGTTTGAAGATCAGGAAGTCGGAAAAAAACTGGCGTTTATCGGTTCAATCAAAGATGAGATTCTTCAGACAGAAGAACTTTCCACAGAACTGATCAAGTTTTTAAATGCAGAATATGCGGGAGTGCTGGAAGAAAAATACAGTATCGAACATTTGGAAGATGTATATGAATGTCTTACGGAGATTGCAAAAAGCAGACATTGCATCGTGCGCGGAAGCAACTTGACACGGAAAAAGCCGCAGCGATCCTTCTTGATGATTTTCGCAGCGGAAAGCTGGGGAGAATCTCATTGGAACGTCCACAGTAATTATAAAAAGAAATTCACAAAGCGGGAAGAGAAGATCGTGAACGTCAGATAGAAAAAAAGACTGCGGGCGGAAAATGTGAAGAAAAAGAGCAGAAGCAGCAAAAAGAATGACTGCAAAAAGATGTGCATATAGCAGAGGTTGACTTGAATGAAAGATGTAATAAAAGAACTTGTAGGATGGATCGTATCGATTCTGCTGATCGTGGCGGTATCTTATCTGATCGTTACATTTGTCGGACAGAGAACGCAGGTAAGCGGTTCATCTATGGAGACAACTTTGTCGGACGGAGATCACCTTATCGTAGATAAGATTTCGTACCGGTTCCGGGAGCCGCAGCGTTACGAGATCGTTGTATTTCCGTACCGATATGAAAAAAAATACTTACTATATTAAACGGATCATCGGACTTCCGGGGGAAACGGTTCAGATTGTAGACGGATATATTTATATAAACGGAAAACAGCTTGATGAGCATTACGGAAATGAAATAATAGAAGAAGCGGGAATGGCGGCAGAACCGGTTACTCTCGGAGAAGACGAGTATTTTGTGATGGGAGATAATCGAAATAACAGTCAGGACAGCAGGGTGTCCGATGTGGGCGCGATCCATAGAGATGAATTGATGGGGCGCGCGTGGATACGGATCTGGCCGCTTGATCAGTTCGGGGTGATAAAACATGAGTAAAAGTATTGCACAGATCAAAGAAGAATTCGGAAAAGCGGATGAGAAGGAACGAGAAGCGCTGTACAGTATGTATGATGCTGATGCCCGCAGCGGCGTTCAGAAACTGATCGCTTCCTACCGAAAAAAGAAGAGGCGCTTCGCTTAGAGCGGGAGCGCCTTTCTCTCATGAAAAGTTATGAGAGAAAATACAAAGATGCAGAAATGATATGCGGAATCGATGAAGCGGGAAGAGGACCGCTGGCAGGGCCGGTTGTGGCAGGCGCGGTTATTTTGCCGAAAGATTGTGAAATCTTATATCTGAACGATTCTAAGAAGCTTTCGGCATCGAGAAGAGAAGCGCTCTACGATGAAATTATGGAGAAAGCAGTTGCTGTCGCGTCGGAATGGCAAGTCCCGCAAGGATAGACGAGATCAATATTCTGCAGGCTACATATGAGGCGATGCGTAAAGCGGTAGAGCAGCTTTCGGTTGTACCGGATCTTCTTTTAAACGATGCGGTTACGATTCCGGAGATGCCCTATCGTCAAGTGCCGATCGTGAAAGGAGATGCAAAAAGTGTTTCCATTGCGGCGGCAAGCGTTATCGCGAAAGTGACAAGAGACAGACTGATGATGCAGTATGATAAGATCCTTCCGGAGTATGGATTTGCACAAAATAAAGGGTACGGGTCGCAAAGTCATATTGAAGCGTTGAAACGTGTCGGAGCAAGTCCGATCCACAGACGTTCGTTTATCAAAAATTTTATTTCAGAAGAATAAAGACAGAAAAAACATTTAAAACAGAATTTCAAAAATTATGAAAAAGAATGTGGTAAAATGAAGCGAAACGTAAAGCAAAACAACAGATCTGTCGGAGCTGTATACGAGCAGGCGGCAGGATATTATCTGGAACAAAACGGTTATGAACTGATCGAGTATAATTACAGATGCCGTGACGGCGAGATTGATATTATTGCAAAAGACGGAGACTGTTATGTGTTTTGCGAAGTGAAATATCGTTCCGGCAGACAGGCGGGCAATCCGCTGGAGGCGGTCGATCAAAGAAAGCAAAAAAAGATTTTTCGGTGTGCGCTGTACTATACGGTACAGCATGGAATTGAAGATGCGCAGTGCCGCTTTGATGTGATCGGGGTGGAAGGTACAGAGATTACGCATATAAAGAATGCATTTGTGGGGTGACGGTATGAGTTTAGGGTTAGTTTATAAAAATGGAGAACATATTTTTGACGAAGTGTGCGGAGAAGTTCCGTTTTTGACATATCCGCTATTTGAAAAGACGGGAGTTGTAAAAAGCGCTTTTTCGACAAGGATCGGCGGAGTGAGCAAAGGCTGTTATGAGTCGATGAACCTTAGTTTTGACAGAGGGGATGACAAAGATGCCGTCATGGAAAATTTTCAGAGGATCGCATCTGCAATCGGAACAAACTGTCACGATATGGTCTTGTCACGCCAAACACATACGGCAAATGTGCGTGTTGTCACGGAAGAAGATAAAGGAAAAGGGATTGTTCGCGAACGGGACTATACAGACGTAGATGGTCTTGTGACAAACGTGCCGGGGATTTGTCTTGTCACTTCTTATGCAGATTGTGTTCCGCTTTATTTTGTAGATCCGATAAAAAAAGTCATCGGTCTTAGTCATTCGGGATGGAGGGGAACTGTCGGAAGATAGGAAAAGAGACGGTTCGTGTTATGAAAGAACATTTCGGGTGTGATCCGGCGGATATATTGGCGGCAGTCGGACCTTCGATCTGTCAGGATTGCTATGAAGTAAGCGGCGATGTGATTGAAAAATTCAAAGAAGCTTTCGATGAAAAAGATTGGGATAATCTGTTTTACAGAAAAAACAATGGAAAATATCAGCTTGATCTATGGAAAGCAAACGAATCGGTTTTTCGGGAATCGGGAATCTGCAAGGAACATATTGCGGTCACGAATGTCTGTACGCATTGCAATAGCAAGATCTTATATTCACATCGGGAGACAGGTGATAAGCGGGGAAATTTGTGCGCGTTTCTTGCATTAAAATAAAATTTCTTTTAGAAAAACACGGAACAGGAAAAACAGAGAAAAGCAGATCTTATCGAATTGTAAAAAATAAAAGATGAAAGGAAAATATAGAATGCAGGGGTATCTTATCAGTGTGCTTGGCAAAGCGCAAATGTTTTTCGGCAGACACTTCTTATGGCTGCGGCAGGCAGCAAAATGTGTCGCAGTCAGATGCGAATAATGTTCTTGAAACAGCCGGAGAAGTGACGGCTGAGGCAACGGAAGAAGTGAACCGGTTTATCGAGTTTTTTCATGACAATATACCGAATCTGATCAGCTTCGGAGTGAAAGTTGTTCTGGCGCTTATCTTTTTCTTTATCGGGAGTAAAGTGATCAAGTGGATTAGAAAGGTGATCAGAAAATCGTTTGAGAGAAGCAATGTTGATGCAGGTGTGAAACAGTTTGTCGATTCTATGATCAAATTTAGTTTGTACGTTATATTGATCTTCATGATCGCAACAAACTTCGGGTAGAGTCATCGTCTGTAGCGGCATTGATCGCTTCGGCAGGTGTTGCGATCGGTCTGGCGGTTCAGGGAAGTCTGTCTAATTTTGCGGGAGGTATTTTAATACTTGTTTTAAAACCTTTTACCGTAGGCGATTATATTATCGTGACACAGGAAAATATCGAAGGAACTGTAAAAGAGATACAGATCTTTTATACAAAGCTGGCGACGATCGACAACCAGACGGTAGTTGTTCCGAACAGTATACTGACAAATAACAGTCTTACAAATGTAACCGCAAGACCGGAGCGGAAACTGGATTTGAAAGTCGGCATTTCTTACGAAGCGGATCTTCGCAAAGCGAAACAGATCGTAGAAGAAAAACTGCGTGACGATCCGTCTGTCATTCAGGATGAGGAGAAAAGAGTATTTGTAGATTCGCTTGGAGACAGCGCTGTCGTGATCGGACTTCGGGCGTGGGTCAAGACGGATGAGTATTGGACGACAAGATGGCGTATACTTGAGGAGATCAAGCTGACTTTTGATGAAGAAGGTATAGAGATTCCGTATAATCAGCTGACAGTTCATATGAAAACGGATGAAGAAACTACAAAAGGAAATGGAAATACCCTCGGGGAAAATTAGCGGCGGGAAAATCCACGGGGAAAACGTTTGGAAAAAACTAAAAAAGTAGTTGAAATTTACATTAAAGTAAGATATAATAATTAAGGTTCGTATTAGTACGAATCTTAATGCCGGAATAGCTCAGCAGGTAGAGCACTTCACTCGTAATGAAGGGGTCGTCAGTTCAAGTCTGATTTCCGGCTTAATAAAAACGCAGTTCCGTTTTTTCGGAACTGCGTTTTTTTATGGCGCTCGCCGCGTTCCGGAAAGTGTCTTTCGGCGCTTTATGTGGCTGCGTTTTCCGGTTGAAAATTAAAAAGTTTGTTTACTTTTAAAATACAGAGAAATCGTATATAATAAAGTGAAAATAAAAAAGATCATAAAATAATAAAGAAGGGGACTGCCTTATGGAAAGAAAAAATATCTGGAATTTATACAGCGATGAACAGATTTCGGAACTAAAGGAAATCAATGACAAGTACAAGCGTTGCCTGGATGCCGGAAAGACAGAGCGGGAGTGCGTAGAACTTAGCGTAAATATGGCAAGAGATGCAGGTTACCGGATCTTGAAGAAATATTAAGACAGGAGAAACGCTGAAAGCGGGAGATAAAGTATACGCAGTCAATATGAATAAGATGCTTGCTTTATTTAGAATCGGTGAGAGACCGATTTCTGAGGGAATGAATATTCTTGGAGCACATATTGATTCGCCGCGTATTGACGTGAAACAAAATCCTCTCTATGAAAATGAAGAACTTGCTTATCTTGATACTCATTATTATGGCGGTATAAAAAAATATCAATGGGTGGCACAGCCGCTCGCACTGCACGGCGTCATCGTCAAAAAGAACGGAGAAACTGTGAAGGTATCCATCGGAGAAGATGAAAATGATCCTGTATTTGTCATCACAGATCTGCTTGTTCATCTCGCCCAGGAACAGTTGGAAAAGAAAGCGTCGCAGGTGATCGAAGGCGAGAAATAGATCTTTTGATCGGAAACCGTCCGATAGAGAAAGCGGACGATCTCAAGAAAGAAGAAAAAGACGCTGTAAAACAAAATGTGCTCAATATTTTAAAAGAGATGTACGGTATCGATGAAGAAGATTTTTATTCGGCGGAGCTGGAGATCGTTCCGGCAGGAAAAGCCCGTGACTGCGGACTTGACAGAAGTATGAATCTTTCTTACGGACAGGACGACCGTGTGTGCGCGTTTACGTCTTTATTTGCGATGCTGGATGTGACGGAAGCGAAAAAAACAGGATGCTGTCTGCTTGTAGATAAAGAAGAGATCGGAAGTGTGGGAGCTACGGGAATGCATTCCCGGTTTTTTGAAAATACAGTTGCCGAGCTGATTGCCGTGACAGAAGGTGAATCCGAATTAAAAGTCCGCCGGGCTTTGAGTAATTCAAAAATGCTTTCGTCAGATGTAAGCGCTGCGTTTGATCCGATGTTTGCAGAAGCTTTTGAAAAACGCAGTTCCGCATTTTTTGCAAATGGAATTACGTTTAATAAATTTACAGGCAGCAGAGGAAAATCAGGTTCTAACGATGCAAACGGCGAATATATTGCGGCTCTTCGCAGAACGATGGACGAGGCGCAGGTGGCATACCAGTTTGCGGAGCTTGGAAGAGTCGACCTTGGCGGAGGCGGAACGATCGCTTATATTATGGCCAATTATGGAATGGAAGTGATCGACAGCGGAGTGGCTGTACTGAACATGCATGCTCCTTATGAAGTATCAAGCAAAGCCGATGTGTATGAGGCTGTGAAAGGATATAGAGCATTCCTGCGTATGGAATAATCGAACAAATACACGGGAATATATTTTTAGAATATATAAGAAATTATATTAACATCAGTAAAAAACATTCTGATGATGTGAAAAGTTACAAAAAATATATAAAATAAGAAATAAAACAGGTGAAAGTGTAGAATGGATTGTTGACAAAAATACTCTACATTGATATAATTCTAACAAAGCAGGTGATGATGTGCTCTTTACGAAAGAGAGTGATTATGCCATTCGTGTTATAAGAGCTTTACAAGATGGCGGTAAGAAAACGATAAAAGAACTTTGTGAATTAGAACAGATACCATCGGCGTTTGGTTATAAGATTCTTCAAAAGATGAACAAATCCGGATTGATCGAAATACGCAGAGGCCCAAAGGGCGGGTATCAGCTTGCAAAAGATATCGGCGAATTTACATTGTATGACGTAGTAACGGCAATCGAACCGGACTTTGCGGTTATGGAATGTGTTCATCACTCTTGTATCAGAAATGAAAGCAAAGAGGGATGTGCGGTTCACAGAGAACTTCTTGGAATTCAGCATTCGGTAGAAAAGCTTTTGAAAAAAAAGACAATGGCTGATATTTTAAAAAAGTAGCATCTGTGTAGAAAATGATACACAGAATGACAAAGTGGGTGTATGCCCACTTTTCTTTCCGACAAAAAGTGGACTAAAAATATCTATTAAAACAGACTCACGTGCGCAGCAGAAAACTATTTATATGAAGTGTTAAGGAGGAAGAACAGATGAATCAATGTTATGGATGTACGACTTGTGAAAGTGCGGATAAGCCGTTGGAGGGGTTTATTAAAAACCTTCCGCTGGAAACGTCTCACCATAGAGTGGAAGGTCAGAGCACAAAATGTGCTTTTGGACTTCAAGGAGTATGTTGTCGGCTTTGTTCAAACGGACCGTGCAGAATCACACCGGATGCCCCGAGAGGAATCTGCGGTGCAAATGCAGATACGATCGTTGCGAGAAACTTTCTTCGTGCGGTAGCGTCCGGCTCGGGGTGCTATATCCATGTCGTAGAGAATACGGCAAGAAATGTGAAAAATGCAGCGCAGAAAAAGAGTGGGATAAAAGGAGAAGGAGCATTAAATAAACTGGCGGCTCTTTTTGAGATTGAAGAAGAGGATATGTACGTCCGGGCAGAGAAAGTTGCCGATGCGGTTCTTGCGGATCTGTATCTTCCCGAATATGAGAAAATGAAACTTGTAAAGAAAATGGCATATGCGCCTCGTTATGAAAACTGGGAAAAACTCGGCATCCTTCCGGGCGGAGCAAAATCGGAAGTCTGTCATGGAGTTGTCAAATGTTCAACAAACTTAAATTCAGATCCGGTCGATATGTTAAAAGATTGTTTGAAACTTGGAATTTCTACAGGTATTTACGGGCTGACATTGACGAATCTTCTGAATGATATCGTGCTCGGAGAACCGAAGCTTCGTCTGGCTCCGGTCGGTCTGAGGGTGATCGATCCGGATTATATCAATATTATGATTACAGGACATCAGCATTCGATGTTTACATATCTTCAGGAAAGGCTTACAGATGCGGATATTACGGAAAAGGCAAAACAGGCGGGAGCAAAAGGGTTTAAGCTTGTCGGATGTACTTGTGTCGGACAAGATCTCCAGCTTCGAGGCGCGCATTATGAAGATGTGTTTGACGGACATGCCGGAAATAACTACACGAGCGAAGCGATTCTCGCCACAGGCGCAATCGATGCAGTGATTTCGGAATTTAACTGTACTTTGCCGGGAATCGAACCGATCTGTGACGAATTGAAGATCAAACAGCTTTGTATTGACAGTGTGGCGAAAAAAGCAAATGCAGAGCTGGAAGAATTTGACTTTGAAAACAGAGAGCAGGTAACGGAGGAAATTATAGATAAGTTCTTCTTTCTTATAAAGAGAGAAGAGGCGCGGATTGTGCGTCGGAAGAACGGGTAGAACTGAATCTGATGGAAGAGCATGGCAATGAACGTACACTTACAGGAGTCAGTGAAGGTTCCTTGAAAGAATTTCTCGGCGGAAATTGGAAGCCGCTTGTAGATCTGATCGTATCAGGCGATATTAAAGGAGTTGCGGGAGTTGTGGGCTGTTCAAACTTGACGGCGGGAGGACATGATGTCCTTACGGTAGAACTTACGAAAGAGCTGATTGCCCGGGATATTATCGTTTTGACGGCAGGATGTTCTTCGGGAGGAATTGAAAATTGCGGTTTGATGACGCCGGAAGCCGCACAGTTTGCAGGACCGAAACTTCGCGCAGTATGTGAAAAACTGGGGATTCCTCCGGTGCTTAATTTCGGACCGTGCCTTGCGATCGGACGTTTGGAGATCGTGGCGACGGAACTTGCGGAGACGATCGGCGTCGATCTGCCTCAGCTTCCGCTCGTGCTTTCGGCGGCGCAGTGGCTTGAGGAGCAGGCTCTTGCGGACGGCTGCTTCGGTCTGGCGTTAGGACTTCCGCTTCATTTAGGACTTCCGCCGTTTGTAACGGGAAGCGGCGCGGCTGTAAAATATTGACAGAAGATATGAAAGAATTGACAGGCGGGCAAGTTATCATTAATCCGGACGCAAAAGAATCTGCCGATATTTTGGAAAAGATTATTCTGGAAAAGCGCGACGCGCTTCATATATAGGAGGGCGGCTCCATGAGAAGGATTATTGTAGAATATGAAAAATGCGACGGCTGTAAGAATTGTTCGGCAGCATGTATGCAGGCGCACAGGAAAACGCCGGGAACAATTTATGATTTGGATCTGACCGATCCGGAAAACGAATCGAGAAATTATATTTTAAAAGGAGACGACGGCACATACAGACCTTTGTTCTGCAGGCATTGTGACGAGCCGGAATGCGTAATGTCATGTATGAGCGGGGCGCTTCAGAAAGACCCGGAAACAGGGATCGTGACATATGACGAGACAAAATGCGGATCTTGCTTTATGTGTGTGATGAATTGTCCGTTTGGTGTTCTTGAACCGGATCGGATGACAAAGAAAAAAAGTGATCAAGTGTGATTTTTGTATGTCTGACGGTCAGGAACCAAACTGTGTGAAATCGTGTCCGAAAGGCGCGATCCATGTAGAGGAGGTGTGATGGATGAACTACGTGATTATCGGAACAGGAGCGGCGGGGATCATGGCCGCAAAAGAGATCAGAAAGCTGAAAAAAGATGCACAGATTACGATGATTTCGGCAGATGAGCAAGTTCATTCCCGCTGTATGCTGCACAAATATCTTTCCCACGAAAGGACGGCGGAAGAGTTGTCGTTTGTGGAAGAAGACTTTTTTGAGAAAATCAGATCGCGGAAGTATACGGACATATTGAAGTTATCGATACGGCAAATCAGATGGTTGATACAAAGGAGGAGAATCGATCTGTTATGACAAACTGCTCATTTCCACAGGGGCAGACAGTTTTATTCCTCCTGTAGGAGATCTTCGGAAAGCGAAAAATGTATTTGGACTCCGGCATTTGAAAGACGCGCAGGAGATCGATAAAATGGCGGAAGATGCGGAAAAAATTCTGATTATCGGATCAGGACTTGTCGGACTGGATGCAGCGTACGGATTGATCGAGCGAGGGAAAAAGGTGACTGTCGTGGAGATGGCGGAACAGATTCTTCCCGTACAGCTTGACGCACATGCGGCGAAGACATATCAGGAACTGTTTGAACAGGCAGGGGTACAATTTTATCTCGGATGCAAAGCCGAAGGCGCGGTATGCGAAGCTGACGGTATGATTCGTGCGGTTACTCTTGATACGGGAAAACAGCTTTTATGCGATCTCATCATCGTGGCGGCTGGCGTACGTCCGGCAGTCGGGTTTTTAGAAAAAAGTGAGATCGAGGTCGAACGAGGAATCAAAGTAAATTCTAAGATGGAGACAAATGTACCGAACGTATATGCGGCGGGAGATGTTACGGGATTGTCGGGCATCTGGCCGAACGCGATGAAGCAGGGACAGACGGCGGCAAGAAATATGTGCGGAGTCGGTACAGAGTATACGGATACATTTGCCGCGAAAAATACGATCAACTTTTTCGGACTGGTTACTCTTTGCCTCGGAAGGATCAGACAGGAAGAAGGGGATGAGATCTTTGTCGAGGAAGACAGAAACGTATATCGCCGTCTGATCATGAAAGACGGAGTACCAGAAGGAATTTTGCTTCAGGGAGATATTGCGCATTCGGGAATATGGCAATATATGATCAAAGTAAGATAGATATCAGTTCTATGAAAAATAAGATTTTTAAGATTACGTTTGCTGATTTTTACGGAATCGGAGATCGTGGGAAATATGTGTGGAAAATAGACGAAAAGATGGACAAAAAGACAGACAAAAGCCGACAAAACGCTTGACGCAAGTGAATAAAACCATTAGAATATTATATGCGAATTATAGCAGAAATATTTGCAAAATTTTTTTAGGAGGTCATTGTGACATGGCAAAATGGGTTTATATGTTCACAGAAGGTAACGCAACAATGAGAAACCTTCTTGGTGGAAAAGGCGCGAACCTTGCAGAGATGACAAGTCTCGGACTCCCTGTACCGCAGGGATTTACTGTAACAACAGAGGCTTGTACACAGTATTATGAAGATGGCAGAAAGATCAACGACGAAATTATGAGTCAGATCATGGACGCTATTGTTAAATTGGAAGAGATCACAGGAAAGAAATTCGGAGATAAAGAGAATCCTCTTCTTGTTTCCGTTCGTTCCGGAGCAAGAGCTTCCATGCCGGGTATGATGGATACAATTCTTAACCTCGGTCTTAACGAAGAAGTTGTAGAGATCTTGCAGAGGCTTCCGGAAATGCTCGTTGGGCATGGGACTGCTACAGAAGATTCATCCAGATGTATTCTGATGTAGTTATGGAAGTTGGTAAGAAATACTTTGAAGAGCTTATCGACAAGATGAAAGAAGAAAAAGGTGTAACTCAGGACGTAGACCTTACAGCAGAAGATCTTAAGACACTTGCTGGACAGTTCAAAGCTGAGTACAAAGCTAAAATTGGAGAAGAATTCCCATCTGATGCGAAAGAACAGTTAATGGGAGCTGTAAAAGCAGTATTCCGTTCTTGGGACAATCCTCGTGCAAATGTATACCGTCGTGACAATGATATCCCATATTCTTGGGGAACAGCTGTTAACGTACAGATGATGGCATTTGGTAACATGGGAGATGATTGTGGTACAGGTGTTGCATTTACTCGTGACCCAGCTACAGGAAATAATGGTTTATTTGGAGAATTCCTTACAAATGCACAAGGTGAAGACGTTGTTGCTGGTGTTCGTACACCAATGCATATTTCAGAAATGGAACAAAAATTCCCAGAAGCATTCGTACAGTTCAAAGAAGTTTGCCAGACTTTGGAAAAACACTACAGAGATATGCAGGACATGGAATTTACAGTAGAACACGGTAAATTATACATGTTACAGACACGTAACGGTAAGAGAACAGCTCAGGCTGCTTTGAAAATCGCTTGTGATTTAGTAGATGAAGGTATGAGAACAGAGGAAGAAGCAGTTGCTATGATCGATCCTCGTAACTTAGATACATTACTTCACCCACAATTTGATGCTGCTGCATTAAAAGCTACTGCACCAGTTGCAAAAGCACTTGGAGCATCACCAGGAGCTGCATGCGGTAAAATCGTATTCACAGCTGACGATGCAAAAGAATGGGCTGCAAGAGGAGAAAAAGTTGTTCTTGTTCGTCTTGAAACATCTCCAGAAGATATCGAAGGTATGAAAGCTGCTCAGGGTATCCTGACAGTTCGTGGTGGTATGACATCTCACGCTGCCGTTGTAGCACGTGGTATGGGTACATGCTGTGTATCTGGTTGCGGTGACATCACAATGGACGAAGCTAACAAGAAATTCAAATTAGCTGGAAAAGAATACCATGAAGGAGATTTCATTTCTCTTGACGGATCTACAGGTAATATTTACGACGGAGTAATCCCAACAGTACGATGCTACAATCGCTGGAGAATTCGGAAGAATCATGGGATGGGCTGACAAATACAGAACATTAAAAGTTAGAACAAATGCAGATACTCCTGCAGATGCAAGAAAAGCTCGTGAGCTTGGTGCAGAAGGTATCGGTCTTTGCCGTACAGAGCATATGTTCTTCGAAGGCAACAGAATTGATGCATTCCGTGAAATGATCTGTTCTGATACAGTAGAAGAAAGAGAAGCTGCACTTGATAAGATTCTTCCATATCAGCAGGGAGACTTTGAGCAGTTATTTGAAAGCTATGGAAGGTAATCCTGTAACAATTCGTTTCTTAGATCCACCACTGCATGAGTTCGTACCTCAGACAGAAGAAGATATTAAGAAACTTGCGGATGCACAGGGTAAATCAGTAGAAACTATTAAAGCTATTATTGAAAGCCTGAAAGAGTTCAACTATGATGGGACATCGTGGATGCCGTCTGACAGTAACATATCCAGAAATCGCTGTTATGCAGACAAAAGCAGTTATCCGTGCAGCATTAGCTGTACAGGCTAAACATGCTGACTGGACAATCGTTCCAGAATCATGATTCCATTAGTAGGTGAAGAAAAGAATTAAAATACGTTAAGAAGATCGTTGTTAAGACAGCAGACGAAGAAATCAAGCTGCTGGTTCGTGACATGAAATACGAAGTTGGTACTATGATTGAGATTCCTCGTGCAGCATTATTAGCTGACGAAATCGCTAAAGAAGCTGATTTCTTCTGCTTCGGTACAAACGACTTAACACAGATGACATTCGGTTTCTCACGAGATGATGCTGGTAAGTTCTTAGACGCTTACTATGATGCTAAGATTTTCGAGAACGATCCATTTGCTAAACTTGACCAGAATGGTGTTGGTAAGTTAATGGATATGGCAGTTAAATTAGGAAAAGGTCAGAGACCAGAATTACACTGTGGTATCTGTGGAGAACATGGTGGAGATCCATCATCCGTAGAATTCTGTCATAGAATTGGATTAGATTACGTTTCCTGTTCACCATTCCGTGTACCTATCGCAAGATTAGCAGCAGCACAGGCAGCGATTGCGGAAAAGAGGAAATAGGAATAGACAATCATATATTTACCTCTGTACGCTAATGGTAACTAAAGCAGATGTGCAGGCCTTTATGGCTGAACGTTCAGAGTATACAAAAGCGAACAGATTTGAAGATATTGAAGTAAAAGTCTATATATAAAGTTCTGCGAGGGAAAGCAACATTGCTTTCCCTCGTTTCATGTTTGGGAATAAACCCTAATTATCAGGGTTTGTTCCTTTTTTATTTTCATTATACGAGGAGGTTTATTATGAACAGCATAATATTAAATTTAGAAAACATAAAAACCTAGAGTTAAATCTATTTACATATTATATAAAATTTAACTCTGAAAAGATAAAATTAAGGAGAGATTGATTATGAAAGTATATGTAGTAGCAAATTTAAAAGGTGGCGTTGGAAAAACCACCACAACAGTAAACGTAGCTTATACATTTTCGGAAATGGGTGGAAGAGTATTAGTTATTGATCTGGATCCACAATGTAACTGTACAAGATTTTTTGCAAAGGTAAACGGATACAGTAAAACGGTAAGAGATGTTCTTGAGAATCCTAAAGGGATAAATAGTGCAGTCTATCGCACAAAATACCAGGATATAGATATTGTGAAAGGCTCTGTTAAGATCACAGAGCAAAAACTCCGTGGAGACTGAAAGAAGTGTTAGGATATTTAAAGAAAGACTATGATGTCTGCCTGATTGATACCCGCCCTGTATTTGATATGCTGACAATGAATGCATTGTATGCTGCGGATGTGTTCCTTACCCCAGTGAAATTTGATAACTTCTGCCGGGATAATCTTACAATGGTGGAAGATGCTTATCATGAGATTTTGGAAAACAATCCAGATTTGGAATGGAAGATATTCGCAAACATGGTGTCGAACACCAAAGCGCAGAAATTATCTTCAGAGGATCTGATCACTAAGCATGATTATCCGTTTATGCAGCCATGTATCAGCCGTACAGCGATTGTTGATAATGCGTTATCCCGTTATAAGCCGGTGGCAAAGCACCGTGTTATGAGTAATGTAGCACAGGATTTTGTAGATCTGGTGGAAGAACTTCTTGAGGATTAGGGGGTATCGGTTATGGCAAAGCTTGGGAATATATTTAATAAGGAAGAGATAAAAAAGAAGAGCAGCATCCACGCAGAATAATCAAATGGATACATTACTCAAAATTAAAAGAAAATGTAGAACAGTATTGTCCGGCACGTGATAAGGAAGAGATAGAATCACTTGCAGATTTAATTCAGGCTACAGGAGAAGTGATTGAGAATTTATCAGTAAGCAAGCTAGATACAGATGAGTATAAGATTATTGCAGGACATAAGCGCTGTCAGGCTTGTAAATTGCTTGTTGAGGAAAGGGGATTAAAAGAATTTGCTTTTCTTCCATGCATTGTTAATAATGTCAGTGCGGTGCAGGAAAGTTTTCGTGTAATGGCTTCAAATGGATACCACACGAAACCGTATGAGTTGATCATGAGATCACAGAGATGGAAAAAACTTTTAAGAGAGCATCTAGAAG
>ENA-OQJH01000794-OQJH01000794.1-human-gut-metagenome-genome-assembly--contig:-NODE-794-length-15536-cov-5.250049_pt1 | contig 15536 bp, 19 predicted proteins | sample MGYA00242597_ERZ504763 | MGnify/ENA primary metagenome ERZ504763 (study PRJEB26092, sample SAMD00036359) | human gut metagenome | host: Homo sapiens | study: EMG produced TPA metagenomics assembly of... | reverse complement strand
CGGCGTTCCCCGGCAGCGGTGCAGCGGCTGTGGATGACGAGGGCACCCGTGTGATGCCTGCTGCTGCCCGCCGTGCCGCCCCGGCCCGCCAGCCGGAACCCGAGGTAGAGCAGTACGATGAGGAGGACGATGCGGAAGAGAGCCGCGACGGCATTGCCGAGACCCTCGTCCGCTGGTCCCGCCCATCACCGCCATCGTCTGCGCAGGCATTGCGCTGTGGGGCTTCGTCTATTATCAGTTTATGATGTAAATGAATGACGGAGGAGGCTGCGCTTCCTCCGTTTTTTGGTTGTACGAAGGAGAAACGTTATGCCCGACGAAGCACTGCAAACCGCTTTTGAGATCAAAACTACCTGCGATGAGATCAGCGCAAGCTGCTGCGCTGGCACTGGGAGAACAAGCCCGGGGAGCACAGCCTGGGAGCCCTGCTGGATCACATCCGCACCCGCCAGCAGGAGAGCCCCGAATATTATGACCGTCTGCCCGATCTGGCGGGCCGAAACAGCTGGCAGCAGCTGGATACCACCCTGTGTATGCGGGTGCTGCTGGACCCTGAAAGGATGCTGCCCGCCCGCTGGATCTGCTGGGCAATACGGAGCACCCCGCTGCTGCCCGCCGGGCCTGCAACGCGTGCGCACCGCCCGCAATGAAGCGGCCCATGCCTCCGACCGCACGGCGGCTGCGCAGGCGGCGATCCTCTTCAACGAGGCCGTGGAAGCACTGGAAGAAGGATATGCAGGCGCGCCCCTGCGCACCAGTGAGCTGGGCCAGTATTACCGGCTGGCTGAGGATTATCTGAGCCGCTGCGGGGCCAAAAAGCCCATTGCGTCGGCAGCCCCGGAAGAGAAAGTCCCTCGCGCGGCAAGTCCGGCCAGAGCACTGCGGGCAGGAAAAAAGAGGGGACTTCCGGCAGCGCTTCCCGCCGCAGCGCAAAGCAGAACACGAGCGGCCGCAGCTCCGGCGGCAGATCCCAGAACCGGAAGCAGGGCGGCAGCCGGAACAGCCGTGCCCGGGCCAGACAGAAGCAGAAACAGGCCAACCGCACCGTTCTGCTGGTACTGCTGGCGATCCTGGCCGTGGGTCTGCTGATCCGCGGATTTACCATGAACTGGCAGTGAAAGAATGAGGAAACCATGAAGCAAAAACTGATTTTTCTGGATATTGACGGTACTTTGCTGCCTCCCGGTGAGATGACCGTTCCGACCAGTGCCGTGGAGGCCATCCGGCAGGCCCGGGCCAACGGCCACAAGGTGTTTCTGTGCACCGGCCGCAACCTGCGCATGACGAAACCGCTGCTTGCCTACGGTTTCGATGGCTTTGTCTGCTCTGCAGGCGGCTATGTAGGCTGTGATGGGAAAATTCTCGTGGATCTTCCCATGGAGCCTGCGCAGGTCGAGGGCCTGCGGGAGGTGCTGGGGCGTGCCGGTGCCGAGTGTACACTGGAAGCCCGGGATGATACTTACGGCGGCATCAGGATGATCGAGCGGTTCGCCCATTTGTTCCCACGCAAGCCGGGGCAGCTGAACAGCGAGGCCGAGCGCTGGCGCAAAACGATGGAGTATGGCTTGACCATCCGGCCCATTGAGGAATACCACGGGGAGCCGGTTTACAAGGTGGTGTTCATCGCCCCCAACGAGGCCTGCCTTGCCGAGGCGAAGCAGCTGTATGAGGATCAGTTCATCTTCTGCGAGTCCCGGCTGGGGGATAACCCGTCAGCCATCGTCAACGGGGAGCTCATCAACCGCAAGTTCAACAAGGGCACCGGCATCAAGGCCATCTGCGATGAGCTGGGGTGTTCGCTGGCCGATACCATCGGCTTTGGCGACAGCGACAATGACCTGCAGATGACCGATGTGGTAGGCATCAGCGTCTGCATGGCCAATGGCTCTGACAACCTGAAAAAGCTCTGCGACCGCATCTGCCCGGCTGTGACGGAGGACGGCGTGGCAAGGGAGCTCAAAACTCTGGGCCTGATCTGAGAACAGCCTTCCACAAAAGAAGAGATGATAACAAAAATTCCCGCTCCATCGAGCGGGAATTTTTGTTAGAGAGGGTTATTTCTGATGGACTGCCTTGTGATATACCGCGTAGGCGATCACGGCAGAGAGGGCCTCTGTGATCCAGAAGGCGTGCCAGACACCGGTAGGGCCATGCGGCCGCACAGCACCCACGCAATGGGCATGATGAAGATGATGTAGCGGCAGAGGGAGATGACCAGCGAGGGCACGCCCTTGCCCAGACCCTCCAGTGCGCCGGAGGAGGTGGTAGACACTGCCGAGACGATGAATCCCAGGCAGATGACCCGCAGGGCGGTCTGGCCGATGGCGATGGTCTCGGGGTTAGAGGTGAACAGACCCATCAGCGGGCCTGCAATGGTCAGGCAGAGCAGGGTGCCAATGGCCATGATCCCGGCGCTCAGGCCCAGTGTCAGGTTGTAGAGCCTGGACACACGGCCATGCTCCCGGGCACCGTAGTTGTAGCCCACCAGTGGGCGCATCCCCTGCACGATGCCGTTGGCCGGCAGGTAAAGGAAGGTCTGGAGCTTGTAGTAGATGCCCAGCACCGTCACATAGCTCTGGGAGTAGACCGCCAGCAGGCCGTTCAGGAAGGTGACCAGCAGGCTGGGCAGGGCCAGATTCAGGATGGCCGGTACGCCGATGGCATAGAGCTTGCCGTCAAGGGCGGCATCGAACCGCAGGCAGCGGCGGGAGAAGCGGACGGCGACTTCGGTGGTGCAGTAGACATAGAGGTAGACCACAAGGGAAACGGCCTGCCCGATGCCGGTGGCAAGGGCCGCACCGGCAATGCCCAGGGCGGGCACCGGCCCAAGGCCGAAGATGAGGACGGGGTCGAGGGCGATGTTGGTCACGCAGCCGGTGATCAGCGCCACCATGGCAACGTTCATCCGGCCCACGGACTGGAAGATCTTCTCAAAGGCGAGGTCTGCCATGTTGACCAGCGAGAACAGGAACACGATGGTGGAGTAGGTCACGCCCATGTCCACCAGAGTGGGATCGGTAGTGAAGCGGCGCAGGAAGCCGGGCATGATGGCAATGCAGAGGACCATGCCCAGCACGCCGTGCAGCAGGGAAAACATCATGCCGTGGGTGGCGGCCCGGTTGGCGTTCTCGTGGTCGCCTGCGCCGAGGTAGAGCGCAATCTGGCATTGATGCCGATGCCGAAGCCGATGGCCACTGCATTGACAAAGTTCTGGATGGGAAACACCAGCGAAAGCGCCGTCATGGCCTGCTCGCTGATCTGGGCCACAAAGAGGCTGTCCACGATGTTGTACAGGCTGTTCACCAGCATCGAGATGACGTTGGGCAGGGCCATGGAGAGCAGCAGCGGGAACACCGGTCTGGTTTTCATAAAAGTATCGTTCATTTTCATTGCTCCTGAGGGTCAGATTTGGATTTGAAGGCAAAGCAAAAGCCACACAATGGCTTTTGTACCATTGTGTGGCGAAAAGTTGCAGAATGCTGTAAAAATCCACACGATATTTTATTGGTTCAAAGATACCACATCACAGGGATACTTGTCAAGGACTTTTTAAAATAAAAGTATGACTTTTTTACAGCGGACCCTTGCCCTTGACATGGGGCGCGGCGGCGGTAAAATAAGAACAGAACGCACAAAAGGAGGATCTGCCATGAAATGGATGATCGCGTCAGACCTGCACGGGTCGGCTTACTACTGCCGCAAAATGCTGGAGGCCTTTGAGCGGGAGGGAGCCGACCGGCTGTTCCTGTTGGGCGACCTGCTCTACCACGGCCCCCGCAACGACCTGCCCCGAGAGTACGCTCCCAAGGAGGTCATCCCCCTGCTGAACGGGAAAAAGGAGAAGCTGCTCTGCGTGCGGGGCAACTGTGATGCCGAGGTGGACCAGATGGTGCTGGAATTCCCCGTGCTGGCCGATTATGCGGTGCTTCCGGTGGGGCAGCGGCTCATTTATGCGACCCACGGGCATATCTATCATGTGAAAAATCTGCCGCCGCTGGCCCCGGGAGATGTGCTGCTGCATGGGCACACCCATGTTCCGGCCTGGACAGAGTTCGGGCAGGGAAATCTTTACCTGAACCCGGGTTCTGTGAGCATCCCCAAAGAGAACAGCCCCCACAGCTACATGACCCTGGAAGGAAACACGATGCAATGGAAAGAGCTGGAAAGCAGCGCTGTTTTCCATGAACTGACCCTTTGATAAAGTCCCCCGGCCGGTTTTGCGGGCAGCTTGAAATTTGCCCACCGGTATGGTATGATAAAACTGAAAACAGATCGGCAAAGTTCCGCAGAGCAGCGCTGTGCGGGGCAGGAGCCTTTTTGTTTCCACAACGAGTTAGCTGAAACTAACAAAATGACGAAAACAGCGGGCTGGACTTGTGCAGTTTGACAGGGGTGCCCGCAGATACAGCATGGAGGGGACAACAATGGTAGAAACGATCCTGAGGGTCGATGGCATGATGTGCGGTATGTGTGAGAGCCACATCAATGATGTGGTGCGCAAGACCGCCCGGGTGAACAAGGTGACTTCTTCCCACACCAAGGGCGAGACGGTCATCATCTCGGAGCAGCCGGTGGATGTGGAGGCGCTGAAGGCTGCCATTGCCGAAACGGGCTACACCGTGACCGGCGTGCAGACCCGGCCCTATGAGAAAAAAGGGCTTCTTCTCGTTCCTGAAAAGTAACAGCCCGATGTTTCTGGCCGGCTGATCATGCAAAACAGGAGGTATCTCGTTATGAGGATCTTGGTGTACGGCGCAGGCGTTCAGGGCTGTCAGCTGGCCCACAGTCTGGCACAGAACAAGAAAAATGTGGTCACCCTGCTGGCCCGGGGCGAGTGGAAGGCAGTCATTGACCAGAAGGGCCTGACCATCCGCCACATGCTCCAGCGGAAAACAACGGTGGATCGGATGCAGACAATAGACGTGCTGGCCCCCGAGGATGTGTATGACCTTGTGTTTGTCACGGTGCAGGCCGGGCAGCTGGCCGATGTGCTGCCCATCCTCAAGGCAAATCGGAGCCAGTACTTCATCTTTGTGGGCAATGATCCCTATGCGCAGGAGATGCTGCAGGCCATGCAGCGCCCGGTGGATAAGATCGCCTTTGGCTTCCAGAACAATGCGGGCCGTCGGGAACATGACCGGCTGGTCAGTGTGCACATGGGGATGGGAATGACTGTCGGCGGCGCAACCGCACCCCTGTCCGGCGCGTTCCGCCTGCGGCTGCAGGCTGCCTTTGAGGGGACTCATTACAAGCTGACCTATTACAGTGATATGGACGAGTGGCTCAAGAGCCACATCGCCTTTATCCTGCCCTGCGCCTATGCCTGCTATGCGGTGGATGGGGAACTTTCCCGCACCACAGTGGAACAGCGCAGGATGATCGTGGATGCCGCCTGGGAGTGCTGTGAGATGCTGAAAGCGGCGGGTGTACCCGTGAACGATGCGGAGAACACCGACCGCTACCGCGAGGGCACCAAACAGCGGAAAAAGACCGAGCGGATGGTCTACTGGATGGCGCAGACGGTCGTTGGGAAGTGGTGCATTTCGGATCACGCCATGCGCGCGGTGAGTGAGATGCAGTATCTGGATGAAGCGTTTGCCGCCCTGCGCGCACCACATTGGTGGAGATGACTGCCTGGGATGAACTGCGCAGATCCCTGCCCAGAAAGAAGTAAGAGCCGGAAAATGTCCGGAGCATGAGAAAAAGCCTGTCGGTTTTTGCGCCGACAGGCTTTTTTCTATTGGTTCAGCGCCCAGAAGGCGGCAAGCTGCTGCTCCAGCTCTGTGGTGCTGCGCAGGTATTGGAGCTGGTGCCAGTGGCGGGGGAACAGGCGGGTGTATTCGGCGCGGGCAAAGCGGTCATCCAGCAGAAGCACCACGCCCCTGTCTTCCTGCGTGCGGATGACCCGGCCCGCTGCCTGCAGCACCTTGTTCATGCCCGGGAAACGGTAGGCGTAGTCAAAACCGGTGCCGCCCGCCTCGTCATAGTAACGGCGCAGGATCTCCTGCCGGGGGTTCACCTGAGGCAGGCCCACCCCCACGATGGCACACCCGATGAGCCGGTCGCCCACCAGATCCACGCCCTCGCCGAAGATGCCGCCCATGACCCGAAGCCCAGCAGTGTTTTTGCGGGGCTTGGGCCGAACTGTTCCAGAAAGGCCGCCCGGGCCGCGTCGTCCAGACCACTCTCCTGGCCAGCGTCTCGATGTCCGGGTAACGGGCGGTGAAGTCCTCATATACCTGCCGCAGATAGGCATAGCTGGGGAAAAAGGCCAGATAGTTGCCCACCTTGGCCCGGGCCAGTGCGGCCAGCGCATCTGAGACGGCCTGCACACTGGCCTCCCGATCCCGGTAGCGGGTGGAGATGCCGGGCAGGCAGTAGAGCCCCAGATGTTCGGGCGGAAATGGGCTTTCCAGTGCCACAGCCCGGGCATCGGGACAGCCCAGCACGGAGCGATAGTAGCCCGGCGGGGTGAGCGTTGCGCTGAACAGTGCTGCAGCCCGCCCGGCGGCAAGGCTGGCATCCACAAAGGGGGCAGGGTCAAGGCAGAGCAGCTCCCATTCCAGCTCGCTGCCCCGGGCTGTCAGCTGGGTGACAAAATGCGCGTCGTACCGCTCTGCTGCCCGGGTGATATCCTGCACCGCAAAGTAGAGCTCCAGCAGCTGGGCGTGGGCATCAGCCTCCGGGTTGGCCTCCAGCCAGTCCTGCAGGGGGGCCTGCAGGCTGAACAGCAGTCGGAGCAGCTCCTTCGGCAGCTCTTGCAAAAAGACCGTGCCATCCTGCGCCAGCAAAGGCTCCGGCAGCGAGAAGACGGCTTCTGCCGGTTCGGCGTCCAGAAGGCTGGTCTGTTGGGCGAGATCCTCTGCCGGCGATTCGGTGGGTGCTGAACCGGCGGGGGCCAGCTTCGTTACCGCCCGGCGCGCTTCCAGAAAGCCTTTGTCTGCCTTTGTCAACGCAGTTTTCAGTGCGCTTTTTCCTTTGCCGATGGCCCGTCTGGCATCGGTCAGGCTGCTCTTGCAGAACCGCGCCGAGTACATGGCTCTGGCCCGGTCCGGCAGGTTATGAGCCTCGTCGATGAGAAAAATGTAGTCGCCCGCCGCATCGAAAAAGCGCCGCAGGTGCACGGTGGGGTCGAACAGATAGTTGTAGTCTCCGATGACCACATCACACCACTCGCTCAGATCCAGCCCCAGCTCAAAGGGGCAGACCCTGTGCCGCCGGGCAGTCTCGGTCAGGGCGGCCCGGTCATAGGGGACGGCGCTGTCCAGCAGGTTGGCCAGCGCATCCTTCAGCCGCTCGTAGTAGCCGTTGGCGTAGGGGCAGGCTTCCGGCAGGCAGGCGGGACGGCCTCAGCATCCTTGCACAGGCAGGCCTTCTCCTTGGCGGTCAGGGTCACGCTGCGCAGGGAAAGCGCCGGGTCTGCCGCCCGCAGACGGGCCAGTGCATCCTCAGCAGCGGCCTGTGTCGTGTTGCGGGCGGTCAGGTAGAAGATCTTTTCCCCCGTGCCCTCGCCCATGGCTTTCAGGGCAGGGAAGAGGGCACTCATCGTTTTGCCGATGCCGGTGGGTGCCTGGCAGAACAGCCGGGTACCGCCCTTCTGCTCTGCCTTGCCCGCAGCACAGGCGCGATAGACCTCCCCGGCAAGGGCACGCTGCCCGGGACGGTAAGCTGGAAACGGAAATTGCAGGGCCCCAAGGCTCCGGTTCCGGGCTTCCACCCAGTCCAGCTGCCGCCGTGCCCAGGGAAGATACTGCCGCAGTAAGTCGTTGAGAAACGCATCCAGCTCAGCGGCAGAGAAGTGCCGGGTATAGCGGATGATCTCATCGGTGTCGATCTGGTAATAGGTCAGCCGGACATCCAGTGTTTCCAGCTCCCGCTGCTCGGCGCAGATGGCCCCGTAGACCATGCCCTGCGCCCAGTGGCAGGGGTTCATGTCCTCCGTGATGGCATCGGTGGGCGCGGCGGTGGTCTTGATCTCGTCGATGACCACCGTGCCGTCCTCATCGGTAAAAATGCCGTCGGCACGGCCCTCGATGGTGAACCCGATTCCCTCCATCGTCCGCTCTGCCGTGAGGAACACCTCGGCGGCGTAGCCTTCACCCTCCGCCTTCTGGAGCCTGCGGTGGATGCGTGCGCCCTCGTTGGCCCGGTCAAAGCCGGTAAAGCGGCTGTCAATGCTGCCGGTGCGGAGCAGGAACTCCACCAGTTCCCGGACAGAGAGACGGATGGCAGGCATGGGGTTCACTTCCTTTCTCTTGAGATTCTGCGCTTCAGTCAGGTTGTACAGAGCAGGGCCTACCCGAGACCCAGGATCTTTTGACAATTTGCTGCAACAGCATTCACCTGGTCAAAATCCACGGTGGCCCGGTAATAAGTCTCCAGCTCATCATGGCAGTTCTTGGCCTGAGCCATCAGGGCGACAGCCTGGTCGATGAGCTCGGAGGCGGCACGGTCGTTGAAGCGCAGGCGGGCGCGGAAGCCGGACAGGTTCTCCCGGTCCACAAAGCGGGTGCAGCGCACGGCCTGCACGCCGGGCAGCTGGATGGGATGCCAGAGGTTGTCGGTCAAAAAAGCCAGCCGCAGGGCCGGGATGAAGATGTGGTCGATCTGATCTTCAGGGTGCATGGCACAGGGGCAGGTGATGATGTGGTAGCCCCGGGCCAGTGCTTCGGCCCGGATGAGTTCCAGCAGCAGGCGGGAGACCGCCCCGTAATCATCCCGGAATACCACATACCGGTCGGCCAGCGCTTCCACCGTGCCCCGGTAGAATACCATCCCCTTGGGGGTGATGGCTGAGAGCAGCCGCAGCTCCTCGCTGGCGGTGCCCTCGGTGCGGGGAAGCAGCCGGGTGCAGAGCCGCTTGACGTAGCGGCGCACCTTTTCAAAGTTGGCGCTGCAGGCCTCGGCCCGGCGGCTGTCCAGCATCAGGCTGCCCGCCGATGCGATATACCGGGCTGCCCGGCCCCGCAGGCGGCATTCCGGGCAAACAGGGCCTTGACCTCGTCCCGGTGGGGAGCCAGCTTTCCGGCATCGATGGTGTGGTACAGGCTCACCACCAGCTCATCAGCCCCGGGCGCGTCCGGCTCCACCACATGGGGCGCGGTGGCATCGATGATGGCGCGTTTCTGGTCGAGGAAGATGACCCCGTCCAGACTGTCCGGGTCGCTGGCACAGTGGATCTTTTCGATGCGCTGGCCTGCTGCTCGGCGGCCTGGGCAGATGCTTCATCAAGGTGGATTTGCCGCATCCCGGCCCGCTTTTGATGAGAAGCATCTGCATCCCGGGCTCCCGGCGCAGCGGTTCAAAATAACCCTTGAAGCCCGCCGGTGTGGTGGCCCCCAGAAAGAAATCGGGGGAACGGCTTTGGATGGTTTTCATATCAGAACACCTCACTTTGCTTTAGGGTATGCAAAAATGAAGGGAGATGATACTTGGAAACGGCCTTGCCCTCTCAGTCTCGCTCCGCTCGCCAGCTCCCCCAAAGTGGGAGCCCTTGGCAGTTTTTGTGAGCTTCATCTTTCTGCCAAGGCCTCTCCTTCGGGAGAGGTGGCATTGCGACAGCAATGACGGAGAGGGTGAGCTTGTTAATATGTGTGCCCGCACACCTCGTGGATCTTCTCCCGCAGGGCCACAAAATCCGCAAAGGCGGCGGGTTTGTTCTGCGCTGCCGGAGCAGGGCGGCGGGGTGGAAGGTGCCCATGAACCACACGCCGTTCTTTTGCACAAAGGTGCCGTGCTCCTTGGTCACGGAGAAATCGGTGCGGATCATCCGCTGGGAGGCGATGCGGCCAGGCAGACCACGATCTTTGGCTGCAGCAGCTTGAACTGTTCCCGGAGCCAGGGCATACAGGCCTCGCTCTCGGTGGGCAGCGGGTCACGGTTCTGGGGCGGGCGGCATTTGACGATGTTGGCAATGTAGCAGTTTTTGCTCCGGTCCAGATCGATGGCAAACAGGTATTTGTCCAGCAGCTGCCGCTGCGGCCCACAAAGGGCAGGCCCTGCTCGTCCTCGCTCTGGCCCGGGCCTTCGCCCACGAACAGCACCTCAGCAGTCTGGACACCCTGCCCGAACACCACATGGGTGCGGTCAGTGCACAGCTCACATCTGCGGCAGGCAAGGCACTCGGCCTTTAATGTATCCCAATCCATAGCAGTTTGATCTCCTTGCAGCTGAATGATAATTTATTCACAAATAAAAAATGGTTTTCTCCTAAAATAATAGCACAAAAAGCCAATTTTGTCTTGAACTTTTTGCCGGGTGTGCTAGAATAAAAGAGAAAGGCATCCTTGTGTCCAACAGGCACCCGGATGTGAATTTTGGATAGTTAATTCGGAGGTAATCAACAATGGCTGATATGTTCGCACCGCTGGTAGCACAGCTGAAGGCAAACCCCAAGACGATCGTTTTTACCGAGGGCAATGACCCCCGCATCCTGGAGGCAGCCAGCAAGCTGCTGGCCGAGGGCGTTCTGAAGGTTGTCATGGTGGGCAACGAGGCTGAGTGCAAAGCCGCTGCTGCCGCAGGCAATTTTGATATTTCCGCTGCTGAGATCATTGACCCTGAGAACTACGCAGGTTTCGACGAGATGGTGAACACCATGGTCGAGCTGCGCAAGGGCAAGCAGACCGCTGAAGAGTGTACCGCAATGCTGAAGAAGTCCAACTACTTCGGCACCATGCTGGTCAAGATGGGCAAGGCTGACTGCCTGCTGGGCGGCGCTACTTACTCCACCGCCGATACCATCCGCCCCGCTCTGCAGCTGGTCAAGACCAAGAAGGGCGCACACCTGGTGAGCTCCTGCTTCATTCTGGACCGTGACTTTGGCGAAGAGGGCCTGAAGCGCATTGCCATGGGCGACTGCGCTGTCAACATTGATTACACCGATACCGTTGATAAGGCTACCGGCGAGGTCAAGATCGCTGCATCCGCAAAGCTGGCTGAGGTGGCCGTTGAGACTGCCAAGACCGCAAAGCTGTTCGGCATCGATCCGAAGGTCGCAGTTCTGAGCTTCTCCACCAAGGTTCCGGCAAGGGCGGCACCGTTGCTCTGAGCCATGACGCTACCATCAAGGCTCAGGAGATGGACCCCGAGCTGGCTGTGGACGGCGAGCTGCAGTTTGACGCTGCCGTTGCTCCCGAAGTTGCACAGGTCAAGTGCAAGGGCAGCAAGGTCGCTGGCCAGGCCAACACCTTCATCTTCCCCTGCATCGAGGCCGGCAACATCGGCTATAAGATCGCTCAGCGTCTGGGCGGCTACGCTGCCTACGGCCCCATTCTGCAGGGCCTGAACGCACCCATCAACGACCTGTCCCGTGGCTGCAACGCTGACGAGGTCTACAAGATGAGCCTGATCACTGCCTGCCAGTCTTAATTTGTGAATTAAGCGCTTTTGCCCCCTCCGGTTTTGCACCGGAGGGGGCTTTTGCTGTATAAGGGAACGTGCAGTTTCGCACAACCTCTCAGCCCGTGACTGAGAGGTTGTGCAGAGAAAGGCTTTTCCTAAACGATGTCGGCAAGGTTTAATACTTGCATTCTCCCCTGAAACATGCTATAATAATCAAGCACAAAATGTGCCATGCCGGACAGCGCCTGCTGCGTGGTTCGGCATACGGATGCGGGCCCTGTACGATGGGGCCGCTGTGAACCAGGTCAGGTGGGGAACCAAGCAGCCTTAAGCGGTGTGCCCCGTGCGTTTCAGTCAGCCTGCATCCGTATGCCGAGTTACGCAAGGCGGGGGTCAAACCCCGTCAGCGCTGCCCGGCTTTTTTGTTGAAAGGGGAGAAGCAGATGTATCGAGCCCTGTACCGCAAGTGGCGGCCCCAGCGGTTTGAGGATGTGGTGGCCCAGCGCGGCATCGTGACCGCACTGCGCAACCAGATCGCCACAGGCCGTGTGGGCCACGCTTATCTGTTTACCGGCGTGCGCGGCACCGGCAAGACCACCTGTGCCAAGATCTTTGCCAAGGCAGTCAACTGCCTGCATCCCCAGAACGGTGACCCCTGCGGTGAGTGCGAGATCTGCAGGGGCATCGACAACGGCAGCATTCTGGACGTGGTGGAGATGGACGCGGCTCCAACAACGGCGTGGACGATATCCGTGATCTGCGTGATGAAACAGCCTACACCCCCAGCGCCTGTCATTATAAGGTATATATCATCGACGAGGTGCACATGCTCTCCACGGCAGCGTTCAACGCCCTGCTGAAAACGCTGGAGGAGCCGCCCGCCCACGTCATCTTTATTCTGGCGACCACGGAGATCCAGAAGGTCCCCGCCACCATCCTTTCCCGGTGCCAGCGGTACGATTTTACCCGCATCGGCCCCGAGGATATCGCCCAGCGTGTGGAGTACATCGCCGGCAGGAGGGACTGGAGTTGTCCGGCGAGGGGGCGGAGCTCATCTCCCGCCTTGCCGATGGTGCCATGCGAGACGCGCTGTCCATTCTGGATACCTGTGCCGGTGTCACGGCAAAGATCGATGCGGACGTTGTCCGCCGGATGGCAGGTGTGACCGACCGGAGCTATCTGTTCCATATTTCGGATGCGCTGGAAGCGCAGGATGCCGCCGCGGCACTGGCACAGCTGGCTCAGCTGCGTCAGCAGTCGGTGGATGTGAAGCGGCTGACTGAGGAGCTTATTGCCCATTACCGTGCGCTGATGCTGGCGGCCCTGCCCGGCGGGCAGGCACTGCTCTCGGGTGTATCCCCGGAAGAGGAGAAGCTCTATCTAGAAAAAGGCCCCCGGATGGGGCAGCGGGAGGCGATCCGGGCCATCCGGGCTCTGGGCAACGCTCTGGAGCACATGACCCGTGGCAGTGACCAGCGGATAGAGCTGGAACTGGCCCTGTTCAGCCTTTCGGAGCAGCCCCAGCAGGTGGCGGTACAGGCTCTGCCCGCCGCCCGGCCTGCGGTCCCTGCACAGGAGGCCCCCAGACCGTTTGCGTCGGCACCGGTCAAGCCTTTTGTAAGTGCACCGGCGGCATCGGCTCCCGTGCAGGAACCCTCTGTGGAACCGGCGCCGATGCAGCAGTCTGAGCCGGAACCGGCACCTCAGCCCGTGGAACCTCCCAAGGTAGAAGCAGCAGCTTCTGCGGAAGAAGAGCTGCCGCCCCTGCCGGAGGAACCGCCGGTGACTTCGGAGGCTCCGCCCCCCTGGGACGAGCCGACTCCGGCTGCGCCGCCGCAGAGAGAAGCACCTCCGGCTCCTGCACGGGAAGTGTCTGCGGCCCAGCCTCAGCCGGAGCCCAAGCCGGAATATACGGCTGACCCGGCGCTGAACAAGCCCCGCAAGGTGGCAGCAGAGGGAATCAATCCCTTCCCGCAATGGGCAGAGGTCATCAAGCTCCTGCAGGAACAGGATCCCATGCTCTACACCTACCTGAAAAAGTCCAAGGGTTACTTTGATGGTACCCGGGTGCTCATCGATGGCGGAAAGACCTTCCGGGATTTTATCCGCGCCAACAAGGAAAGCCAGAAGCTCATCAAAAAGCTGATCGCGCAGGTGTCCGGTGTGGCGGTGCCCATCGGCCCCTATGAATCCAAGACGGTCAATCGCGCTTCGGCCAACGCCGAGGAATCCCTCCGCAAGCTGGAACAGCTGGGGCTGGAGGTGTCGATTGAGGATAGTGAACGCAAAAAACGATAAATAAAAGGAGAACCAACCATGAAAGCAAGAATGCCCGCAGGCTTCGGCCGCCCCGATATGAACTCCCTGATGCGTCAGGCCCAGAAGATGCAGGAAGATATGAAGGCCAAGCAGGCAGAGCTGGAAGCTGCTGAGTACACCGGCAGTGCATCCGGTGAGATGGTCACTGTGAAGATGAACGGCAAGCACGAGGTGCTGAGCATCACCATTAAGCCTGAGGCCGTGGACCCCGATGATATCGAGATGCTGGAAGACCTGGTGGCTGCTGCCGTCAATGCAACCGTCAAGCAGGTGGATGAGACTGCCGAGGCCGAAATGGGCAAACTGACCGGCGGCCTGAACATTCCCGGTCTTGATCAAAGTGGAGGAGCACCATGGGTTATAATGCAGCCCCGCTGGAAAAGCTGATCGAAGAATTCAGCAAGTTTCCGGGCATTGGGCGGAAGGGCGCGACCCGGATGGCCTATCAGGTACTGAGCATGTCGGATCAGGATGCCGCCGCACTGGCGGGTGCGATCCAGAACGCCCACACCAAGCTCCACCGCTGCCGTGTCTGCCAGAATTATACCGAAGCCGAGCTCTGCCCCATCTGTGCCAGTGCCAAGCGGGACCGCTCTGTCATCTGTGTGGTGGAAACGCCCCGTGACGTGCAGGCGTTTGAGCGCACCCGGGAGTACCATGGAATGTACCATGTGCTCCACGGTCTCATCAGTCCCATGGATGGCATCGGTGCCGAACAGCTGACGGTCAAGGAACTGCTGGCCCGTCTGGGAGATGGTGAAGTGAAGGAAGTGATCATGGCCATGAACCCCACTGTTGAAGGTGAGGCAACGGCCATGTATCTGGCAAAGCTCATCAAGCCCCTTGGCATCAAGACCACCCGTCTGGCCTATGGCCTGCCCGTGGGTGCCAGCCTGGAGTATACCGATGAGACGACCCTGTACCGGGCGCTGTCTGGCCGGGGAGAACTGTGATCATTTGTATTTCAAAGCCCTGCGTTTGCGCGCGGGGCTTTGTGCTGTTTATGGGATAAAAAAGAAACACCCGGCCGGGGAAATGAAACAAATTCAAGAAATATAGAAAAAACTCAAAAAAGATGCAAAAAAGTGTTGACAGAAGGGCGGGGATGTGGTATTATACTTGAGCGCCAAGGGCCGCCGGAAAGAATGACTTCTGAAAGCGGCAGAAGCAAAGCGAAAGAACCAATATGGATACGTTGAAAAACGAGCCACAAGTTCGAAAAGATCGAAAAGCTTCTGAAAAAAAAAGTGCTTGACAAAAAATCACTTCTGTGGTAAAACGATCAAGTCGTCAGCCGATAAGGCTGAGGCGCACAGGACCTTGAAAATTGAACAATATCGAAAAACTTGTAACGGAACCTATTTTCGTGTTGGAAAAACACGTTAAACAATTCCAAACAAAGTAATTCACACAGGACGCAAGCGATTGCGTGCTGAGCGAAACAAGATTTAACACTTTTAAGTGATAAATATCATTTATAAAGAGTTTGATCCTGGCTCAGGACGAACGCTGGCGGCGCGCCTAACACATGCAAGTCGAACGAGAGAGAGGAAGCTTGCTTCCTCAATCGAGTGGCGAACGGGTGAGTAACGCGTGAGGAACCTGCCTCAAAGAGGGGGACAACAGTTGGAAACGACTGCTAATACCGCATAAGCACAGGTCGGCATCGACCAGAGGGAAAAGGAGCAATCCGCTTTGAGATGGCCTCGCGTCCGATTAGCTAGTTGGTGAGGTAATGGCCCACCAAGCGACGATCGGTAGCCGGACTGAGAGGTTGAACGGCCACATTGGGACTGAGACACGGCCCAGACTCCTACGGGAGGCAGCAGTGGGGAATATTGCACAATGGGGGAAACCCTGATGCAGCGACGCCG
>ENA-OQJH01000793-OQJH01000793.1-human-gut-metagenome-genome-assembly--contig:-NODE-793-length-15542-cov-1.977230_pt1 | contig 15542 bp, 18 predicted proteins | sample MGYA00242597_ERZ504763 | MGnify/ENA primary metagenome ERZ504763 (study PRJEB26092, sample SAMD00036359) | human gut metagenome | host: Homo sapiens | study: EMG produced TPA metagenomics assembly of... | reverse complement strand
TTTTTATTATGACGCAAATCTTAACCTGTTTAACTAACTGTTTTGTAGATTTCTAAAGCAAGACCAAAAAAGAATCTTTCGGACTTCATCCCTCCACCGTTACAAAAAGAACGAAAGATCCGTCTCCGACTCTTTTCGTTCTTTTCCTCTGTTTTCCGAAATCTACTTTAGAAAACGATTATTTTATTGTTCTGCGTCTGCGATATGCAAAGAACACACCTGCTCCCGAAAGAACTGCGCATCCAAACAGAAGCGCTGCGTTTGTCCGATCTCCTGTCTGAGGAGTCGTCTTATCCGGTTTTGTCTGCTCCGGCTGTGGTTGAACCGGCTGCTGCTGATTCGGATCTTTCACCTTCTCAAGTTTAGCAACTGCCGCATTCAATACGTTTAATGCGTTGTCTACTTCTGTCTGAGCTGCATCTTTATCAGCCGCTGTTTCTTTTGCCGCATTCAACGCCGTCTCAAACGCTTTCCAGCTTTCTGCTGTGTAATCTTCTTTTTTCAAAGCTTCTGCATCTTTAATCGCCGCATTAAGCGCTGTTTTATCTGCGCTTTCCGGCTTCGGATTCGGGTTCTCCCTCTCCGCAACGTTTCTTGCCAGCGCGTTTGTCGCATCTAAAGCGCGCTCTGTTTCAGAATGAACGAGCATACGGTCTTTTTCGGATGCCGCCACCGCAGAACCTTGATATGTTCCTTTCTGCGGTTTTGCCAAATGCTCTACAACATCTGTCAATTCTGTTTTTTCTTCTGCTGTCGCGCTTTCACTGTTCAACAGATATTTTGCTTTTGCCACATCACGGATACCTTGTTTGAACAATTCATAACGCGGTGTGCTGTAGAAGGAAGCGTTAAAGTCCTCTCCTACCGCTTCTCTTTCCATCGGATAAATGAACCATCCGTCGCCCGGCTCCCAGTAACGGTAAGTTGCATCGCCGTGCATATCGTATACATAGTTATCCCATGCCCAACGCATATAGCCGTCTGTTCCTAATGTCATCGTGTACCAGATATCCCAATAGTTGTCGCCCGGATCACTGATCATAAAGTTACTCGGATAATCTCCCGTACATGTGTACATCGTTGTCGTCAGACCTAAGTCTCTGCGGTGATCTGACAGATCGTTCATCTGCTGTACGTTTCCTGTGTTTCCGAGATTGATCGAAATATCATCGATACGGTCTGTAAACTCATAATATTCCGGAGCTGCATAGTTCAGCGCCGAAGAGATCTTAAAGTGGTTTCCATCTTCGTCTTTCACTGATTCGATCATCTCAACCGCTGGTTCAAGCTGATCGAGCCCTCTTTCGTCCATTGAAATATAAGTGATGTCAAACCATCCCATTTTTTTGGAATGTTCCATAAAATCTTTTAAGAACGGTTCCCACATCTCTTTCCACTTTGCAGTTCCCGGATTGTGTGATTCTTTCACTACTTTACCCTGCGCTTCATCATAGTAAGCGATCTGATTGTTCCATGGAACGATACTGTAACACTTGATCTGTCCGATTCCGTTTGCAGGATCTAAAACTTTGCACTCGATCATGAAATTGATCCATGCATCATACCAATCATAATCAAATTCCCATGTTCCGTCCGCTTTCTTCGTCCATTTTACCATCGAAAGATCGTTATAATATGACTGATGATTCCATGCCTCTTCTACGACATTGGCAACTACGTCATGACCTCCGATCGAAACATACTCTTTGATCGAGTCTCTCATCAAATTAAAATGTTTTTCTGTAAAATAGAAATCTTCCCGCACCTCGTTTGTGATGCCGCCCGACGGATTTTCACCTAAACCTAAATAATAATTCGCAACTGAAAACGGATGCTGCCAAACTTGCAGTTCTGTTGCCTCCGGCGCCGGCTGTACAAGGTTCAGCACTTCGATGTTGTACGTAAGCTCGAACGGCTTGTCTAATTCGTCCGCCGAAACCGTAATCGTACCTGTATAATTTCCTGCCGCTGTATCTTTCGGAATCGCGATATTTACCCATGCAAACTGTACATCTTGTGCATCGATATCTTTCTTCCCGCCTTTGTAGATCACATCCGGATAATTTTTTGTCTGCCCCTGTGCGTTACGTCCTTCTTTTGCCGCAATTTCTTTGAGCCATTTAATATCAATATTGTCTTTTGACAAAACCTGTCCCTTTTCATTCTTGAAATCGCTTGCTGTAACCTGAACATTGTGAACGTCTTTTTCTGTCGTCACGACAATTTTAGAATTCAGTTCATCATTCAACCAGGCTGTTCCGTTATAAACGCTTCCGTTTCCTGCTTTCAGCTTATCATAATCAAGCTCTGTCTCTAAGAGTTTTTCATTGCCTACATATGCGTTCATAAATGCCAGAGCCGGATCGACTGTAATCTTAGCTTCTGCTAAAACACTGTTGTCTTCAGCGCTTGCCGCTGTGACAGTAACTGTCTTTTTCACATCGATCTCTTTTGCGGTCAGTTTTCCATCGTTTACTTCTACAACACTGCTGTCGCTGCTTGTCCACACAAGCTTCGCATTTGCATTCCACGGAATGACAGACGCCGTAAGCTCTGATGAAGCGCCGGGTGTCATCGTCAGCTCCGTCCGGTTCAATACGATCGAATCAGGCACAGTAATTTCATCGTGAAAAACAACAATCTTATCAAGCTGTATTACTTTGCCTTCAATGCTTTCTCCCTCTTTCGGAACGACACGAAGCGTATGCTTTGTATTCGCAAGATCTTTTTTCTCAAATAATTTCTGTTTGTGCATTGCTCCGGCATTTTGTGCCGCCAATTCTCCGACTTCACATCGTCGATATAACGTCGCAGTTCATATGAACTGTATTTTTGCTGGCATGGATCTCTACTCCGGTTCCAGTAAAGATCATCTCATAAGACACATCAACGCCTTTTGCGCTGTAATGCTCTGTTCCGTTATAAAACAAATTTCCGTTGCCGCTTCCCGCAGTCCAAGCGCCTGCCGGCTCGTACTGGATCTGAGCTCATGATTTGTTGTAAAAACAGCATCGTCAACTTCTGTATATCCCGGAAATTCCGCTCGGCAATCTCTGCTCAAATGCTTTTGCATACACAAACTGTACGCCATAAACGCTTCCTGTCCCTGTAGAAGCTTCATTTCTTTTTTCTAAAACTGTGATATGAGCTGTATGATTTCCTGCCGCAAGCGTTTTGCTTTCAAACAATTTTGCCTCCGGTTCTGTCACTGCGGCATAGGCGTCGCATTCTACTGCCTCGCTTCCGTCAATGCTCACGCTGAACATTGCATGATTTGCAGCTTTTTTACCGTAAAGCTCCAGTTTTGTTCCGTTGAATGTAATGTCCAATGTCGCGCCTGCCGTGTTGCTCCAGTGCTCTGTAACGGAAGCGTCGCCCGCTCCCGCCGATTCCCATCCGCCGTTATTTGCATTACCGTCTGAATATACAAAACGTGCGTCTGTATCATCGATGATCTCGAAATCATCTGCTGCCGCATTTACGACAGACGGCGCAACCAAAGTGATGACACAGCAAAAGGCAAGCAGCCATGACATTACCAGTTTTTTGGTCTTTTTCATTTGTCTTAATACCTCCTTATTATGTAGGGGATATCTGTATTTTTGTTTTCCTTTTCCCCATGTAAACTTACTCAACTCAAAAGCTGCATTTCGGGACAAAACATGCCGCTTTCCTATGAGCTGTTATCGTATTGTATCAAACTTTTGCAATACTGTCCTTACACTTTTATCTATCCGTTTATACTTTTTGCCATTCTTTCTTTTTCACCCATAATAAATATTTTTCCTTATGTCCTTCTCCTGTCGTTACGGAGAAACAACGCTGACTGCGTTTTGAAGAATTTCTGCAATCGTATACATATTTGTCACTGCTCCGACTGCCAGTTTTTCCTTTAATCCGTAAAAGTCAAGACATGTGCCACACGTCAGTATCTCGACGCCTTCTTTTTCCAAAATCCTGATATCTTCTAGGCAGTCCGAACCTTCCACCGTAAGTTTCGCGCTCCGTTGTAAAAAAGGATTTTATCCGGAAGCGTATCAAGCTGCGTCTCCGCAAAAAAGAAACTCTTCATTAAAACTGCGCCCAGCTCATCATTTCCGCTTCCCATTTATCAGAAGAAACCGCAACGACCGTTCCGATACATGTCGCGCATCCCGCAGATGATAACTGCACTTTGTTCATCCCCTGCGCACTACTGTTACTTCCATTTTCTGCTGCCGGATTGTGATCCGATTCGCCTGCTTCTTTCCCCCACCTTCTGCCTGCGCCCGGCTTTCTTTTCCTGCGGTCTGTCCTTTTTGATCGCTTTCTGATACAGCCGCGTTCTTCTCTTCTACCGTAATCATCACTTTGTATTCCCGGTCGCTGATCTTTTCCGATTCCGCTGACGCGCCGCTGCTTTTTGCCATCTTCATGACATTTTTCATTGCCGTCTCGTTATCTACAAGCACTTCTATCTGTCCTGCTCCCTGTAATTTTCCAAGCGCTTTTTTTGTTTTCACTACCGGAATCGGACAGTGATCTCCCATTGCATCTACTGTCATTTTCACCATAAGACATCTCCCTCAAAATTTTATTTCTTATTTTATATTGTATCATGAATCATGCCGTATTTCACTTTGAAAATTCAAGTTGACGAAATCCACAGACAGTAAAAGCTCAGCCTGTGCATTCGTAAAACCGCGCTGCATGGCTGAACTGTTACAATTTAGATTGTTTTATGCTTTCCTGTTGTACATGCTTGTGGTAAACTATAGCTATATTCGCACACACTGTATGGAGAAAGGATATTATTATGTGGATTGCAGACAACTGGAAAGATTATGAAGTTATAGATTGTTCTAACGGAGAAAAACTGGAACGATGGGGAGATTATCTTCTTGTTCGCCCCGATCCTCAGGTAATCTGGAACACGAAAAAGAATCATAAAGGATGGAAACAGATGAACGGCCATTACCACCGCAGTAAAAAAGGCGGCGGGGAATGGGAATTTTTCAGTCTGCCTCAGCAGTGGCAGATTCACTATGGATCTCTTACATTTAATTTGAAACCATTTAGTTTTAAACATACCGGACTCTTTCCCGAACAGGCGACAAACTGGGATTGTTTTCGGAAAAAGATCCGAAACGCGGGACGCCCGGTAAAAGTTTTGAATCTTTTTGCCTATACAGGCGGCGCAACTCTTGCGGCAGCGGCCGCCGGAGCGCATGTCACCCATGTGGACGCCTCAAAAGGCATGGTCGGCTGGGCGAAAGAAAACGCAGTGTCTTCCGGGCTGAAAGACGCTCCGATCCGCTGGCTTGTCGATGATTGTGTAAAATTTGTCGAACGGGAGATCCGCCGCGGCAATACTTATGACGCGATCATCATGGATCCTCCGTCTTATGGCCGCGGTCCGAAAGGCGAAATATGGAAGATCGAAGATATGATCCACCCGCTCATCAAACTTTGCACAAAGATCTTGTCTAAAGACGCCCTTTTTTTCCTTGTCAATTCCTATACGACAGGGCTTGCACCCGCTGTACTTACGTATATGATCTCGACAGAACTAAAGCCATGGAACGGCCATGTAGAGTCGCAGGAAATCGGACTTCCTGTCACTGATTCGGGACTTGTCCTCCCATGCGGCGCATCCGGACGATGGGAATCTGACTGATCACACTTTTATCCGGCTTAATATTTCTCCGATCGGAGCTGAAATCGTCAGTTCTGATCGGATATTTTTTGCCGTTTCTGATTTATTGATCACCGCAAGACGGCTTCCTCTGAAATAATCGATAAATCCTGCTGCCGGATAAACTACGAGAGACGTGCCTCCGATAAGCAGCATATCTGCAGACGCGATCGCCTCCACAGCGCCCCGGATCGTCTCCTCATCAAGACCTTCTTCATAAAGGACAACATCTGGTTTCACGACGCCCCCGCAGGAGCATTTCGGAACACCTTCGCTTTTTTTTTGACATATTGTGCATCATAAAATTTCCCGCAGTTCATACAATAATTTCTGTGAATGCTGCCATGCAGTTCATACACTCGCTTACTTCCTGCCAACTGATGCAGACCGTCTATATTCTGCGTAACGACAGCCGTAAGTTTTCCCGCCCGTTCCAGTTCTGCCAATTTCAGGTGAGCCGCATTCGGCTTTGCATCAAGAATCATCATTTTTTCTTTATAAAATTCATAAAATGCTTCAGGATACCTCATAAAAAACGTATGACTTACAACCTGTTCAGGTGAAAAACGATACTTCTGATGATAAATCCCATCCGCACTTCTAAAATCCGGTATTCCGCTTTCTGTCGAAACTCCCGCTCCGACCGAAGAAAACGATACTTTCACTTTCTTCAATCATCTTTTGCAGCCGCTTCTGTTTCCCGCTCATACATTTTTCAAATTTCCTTTCTCAACATGTTTATCCATAATTTCAAGCATTTTTTCCCATACGATATCCGACGTATCCGCAATCCGCTCATTTCGCTTACACACCTGAGCCTTATGCACTCCATGCTCTGCCCAGCTTTTCCCGTCTGATGCGTCATTTAATAAAAGCGGCTGGAAATTATCGAGCAAATGAGCGAATTTTGCATCCTCTGTACTATATTCTTCAAATTCATCCCACAAACTTCTGAAATACGTTCCCTGATCTTTTGGAAGAATACCGAAAATACGCTCTGCCGCTTTTAACTCCCTCTCTCTTTTTGACTTGGCGCCCTCGGAATCGTATGCATAAGTATCACCCGCATCTATCTCGACAAGATCATGGATCAGTACCATGACGATCACTTTCATCAGATCAACAGGCGCGTCCATATGCTCTTTCAAAAGTATCGCAGACAATGCCAGATGCCATGAATGTTCCGCATCGTTTTCTTTCCGGCTTCCGTCGGCAAGATATGTCTGCCGAAAAACGCTTTTCACTTTGTCCGCTTCAATAATAAAACGGATCTGCTGTTCAAGCCGTTTCCTTTGTTCTTTCTTCTCCGTCATCTTACTTTTCGTATTTTCGCTCATGCCATACGCCTTCCTTTCTCCTCATATAAATAAAAACCTCCCTGCCGGGGCAATCCCGCTACAGAGAGGATAGCAGACTTTTACAGATCGACTTTACCTGTCGTATCGCCGTTAATTACATAATAAGCTGCTGACTCTTCCGGCTTCAGATAGATCTTAACATCTTTCATATCGCCGACTTTATTTTTCAAAACTTTTGACCAAACATATTTTATTTTGTCAAAAATCTCTTTGTCTGTATATTCTTTTCCCGCAAACTGAAGAAACATCTCTGTTTTCAGTTCCGCTTTCTTAGATGCCGCCTTTTTCACCGGCGCTTTTTTCTCTGCCTTTGCCGGAGCTTTTACTGATTTTTTTACAGCTGCCTTCTCTTCTGTCTCCGGTGTATCTACCAAAACTGCCGCTTTTGTCTCAAGCTTTTTCGTTGTGTCTTTCTTTGTCTCAATCGCTTTCGCTGCTTCTTTCTTTTCCGGCTCTGCTTTTACAGGAGCTTTTTCAGAAGCTTTCACTTCTGCCTTTTCCTCTGCCTTCACAGCTGTTTTCTCTTCTTCCTTTACTGCTTTCGCCGCTGTTTTAGCCGCCTTTGCAGGCTCCGCTTTGATCGCATTTGCTATTTTAGCCGCTGCCCTTGATGTCGAAGTTGTTTTCTTTACTGCCATACTTGTTCCCTCCTAAAATAATACAACCAAGTATTTCCGATACCGCTCTCTAATCCTGTTCAGTATCACTTATTCAACCCAAATCAAAAAGTTTCATAGGGGATTGTACCTCATTTTTCAGAAAACGTCAAATTTTTATCATTCTTGCTGTAATTTCAGTCCGCCTTCACTGTAATTTTCTTATCATCCGGCTATTTTCCGAGATGAAAAACCTTATGATACACGCATCAGATTCCACCTGAAATGAGCTGCCAAAAACGGAGCAGCACCGTTGCCGCCAGTCCTAATATCGTACCGTAAGCTTCTCCGAATGCCGTTCTTCCGACTACACAGACGATTCCTCCCGCAATCGCAGCGCATGCGTAAATATGCTTTACAAGAATATACGGAGTCTCGCCTGCCATAATATCACGAAGCACCCCTCCTCCTACTCCTGTAAGCGTTCCGATAAATACAAAGAAAAACACATTTTCCCCGCCGACGGCCCGCACCGCCGCCTGTATCCCCACTACTGTAAATATTCCAAGTCCTGCCGTATCGCACCAGAACATCAGCTTATCATAATAATCTGTCTTTACCCGAGACTCAAAAGCCGTCGGTTTCGCATATGCGATCACAAAAAGAATCGTCGATGTCAGCGCCGCCACAAGAACATAGACCGGATGCGAAAACGCCCCCGGCGGCGTCAATCCGAGTATGATATCCCGCATGATCCGCCACCTACGCCAGTTGTCGCCCCGAGCACATTTACCCCGAAAATATCCATCTTTTTTTCTATGGCGATCATTGCTCCCGAAGAAGCAAACGCTACTGTTCCGATCAATTCCAAAATAAAATAAATTCATCCATACCACAAATCCCGCCTTATCAGATTTCCGTTTTCCTGTGTTATGACTGATAACTTCTGAAAAATGCAGAAATATCTTTAAGCATTTTTACAAGTGCGTCAATTTCTTCGTCATCCAGCTTTTCTATCACGGCGTTGGTCATCTGACGATGGAACTGCTCGTGATGATAAAAGCTTTCTCTCCTTTTTCCGTAAGCGCTATATATACGACCCGTCTGTCCTCTTCACTTCTTTCCCTCTTCACATATGCCTTTCTGACAAGCGCATTGACCGCAGTTGTGAGAGACCCCGCCGTGATCTTCAGCTTCTTAGCTACGGATGACATTGTATTTTCACCGGATAATCCGATTGCTTCTATGATATGCATATCATTATTTGTAATGTCTTTAAATTCTTCGGTTATGATCGCTTCTTTTTCTAATTCCCATATTTCATTAAACAGATTTACAAGCGTATCATTAATTGTTCTGTACGCATCCATCGGACCTCCTCCTTTTCCATATATTGTGTTCCATAACCGACGCTTCTTGCGCCTGCATTTTCGTAACCTATATTATAGCACACACTTTGTTCGGAAAAGAAGCACTTTTTACATTTTACGAAATCTGTCATATCGATGATTCAGCAGTTGTCTTTCATCCATAGATCCGTATTTTTTCAAAAAACGCTGAGCATGTTTTTTAATTCTTCACATACCCCAGCCATTGTCTGTGACGTATACGACTTCGGTTCTCTGATCACCTGTTCCACTATCCCTAAGCATTTCAGATCATCCGCCGTCAGTTTCATCACTTCCGCCGCTTCTGACGCACGCTTGCTGTCTTTCCAGAGTATACTTGCAAATCCTTCCGGAGAAAGAACCGAATAGACAGAGTTTTCCAGAATCCACACTTCATCTGCCACAGCCAGAGCCAGTGCTCCTCCGCTTCCGCCTTCCCCGATCAGTACCGAAACGATCGGAACTTTTATCGAGGACAGTTCATATAAGTTTGAAGCGATCGCTTCTCCCTGTCCGTGCTCTTCTGCTTCCTGTCCGCAAAATGCTCCCGGAGTATCTACGATACAGATCACCGGACGTCCGAACTTTTCTGCCTGCCGGATCAATCGTAATGTTTTCCGATATCCTTCCGGAGACATCATCGCAAAATTGCGTGTCACATTTTCTTTCGTCGTCTTTCCCTTCACCTGAGCGATCACCGTGACCGGAATGTTCCCGAACATTGCAATTCCTCCTGCCACTGCAGGATCGTCTCTAAAAAGCCTGTCTCCATGAAATTCCATAAAATCAGAAAACAGCATATTCACATAGTCTGTTCCGACCGGACGGTCTGTTTTTCTTGAAAGAAGAACTCTTTCCCACGCGCTTATTCCGCCTTTTGACCGCACCTGTTTTGGCATAGTATCTTCTTGTGTAGTGCTTTCAATCTTTTCGGTTTCCCCGGTACTTTCTTCTGTTTTTTCTTTTGTACGGTCATGCATATGCAAAATACGCGCAAGAACGCTTTTCATTTCCGACCGCTCTACGATCCGATCTACAAATCCATGTTCGAGCAAAAACTCCGACCTCTGAAATCCTTTCGGCAGCTTCTTTCCGATCGTCTGCTCGATCACCCTCGGTCCTGCAAACCCGATCAGCGCATTCGGCTCTGCCAGAATAATATCTCCAAGCATGGCAAAGCTTGCCGTTACTCCTCCTGTCGTCGGGTCTGTTAAAACGCTCACATACAGAAGCCCTTTTTCACTGTGCCGTTTCAGCGCAGCCGCCGTTTTCGCCATCTGCATAAGAGAAACGATCCCTTCCTGCATCCTTGCGCCTCCAGAACATGCGAACAAAATAACCGGAAGATTTTCTTTCGTAGCCCGTTCTATCGCTCTTGTGATCTTCTCACCGACCACTTCGCCCATGCTCGCCATCATAAAACGTCCGTCACATACTCCGATCACCGCCGGATGGCCCGCGATCATAACTTTCCCTGTAACGACCGCTTCGTCAAGTCCGGTCTGTTCCCTTAATCTTCGTACTTTTTCCTCATAACCGCTAAATTCCAGAGGATTTTCAAACTTCATCTTTGCATCCCATTCTTCAAAAAGTTCCGGGATCTGCGATCATCTCGATCCGCGTCCTGCATGCATCCTGAAATATCCGTGACACTTCGGACAAATATAATTGTTATTTACGGCATCCTCTGCCAAAATAGCCGCGCCGCACTTATTGCACTTTTTCAGCAATCCTTCGGGAACATTTCCTACTTTTGTATTTTTCGATGTTCCATGTTCTTTCCCTACGGTCTTTTTAAACATATTATGCAGTTTCACTACTCAGCCTCCGAATAAAATCCACATCTGTCTTTCCTGATATAAAATCCTCGTTTTCCGAAATCTCATACTGGTAATCGACATTCGTTCCGATTCCTTCTATAATAATTTCTCCCAGAGCGCTCCTCATCTTATCTACCGCCTCTCGACGGTCTTTCCCGTGAACGATCAGTTTCGCCAACATGGAATCATAATAAGGCAGCACCTCGCATCCGCTGTAAACAGCCGTATCTACACGGATCCCGTTTCCTCCCGGAAGATGCAGATCTGTGATTCTTCCGGCTGACGGCATAAAATTGCGCTCCGGTATCTCCGCATTGATCCGACATTCGATCGCATGACCTGTCATCCTGATATCTTCCTGCCTGAAAGTAAGTTCCCCGCCGTTTGCGATCCGTATCTGCTCTTTGATCAGATCGATCCCTGTTACGCACTCCGTTACCGGATGTTCCACCTGTATCCTTGTGTTCATTTCCATAAAATAAAATGTACCGTCTTTTTCCAGCAGAAACTCTACTGTTCCGGCGTTTGTATAGCTGCGGCCCTTGCGGCCTTTACCGCCGTTTCGCCCATTTTTTTACGAAGTTCATCTGACAACGCGGCGCACGGACACTCTTCGATCATCTTCTGATGATTTCTCTGTATCGAACAATCCCGTTCTCCGAGATGAACTATATTTCCATATGAATCTGCAAGGATTTGAAATTCAATATGACGAGGATGCTCCACAAAATGCTCGATATACATTGTTCCGTCTCCGAATGCCTTTTCCGCCTCTTTGCGCGCCGTCACAAAACAACTTTCAAACTCTTCTTCACTTTGCGCTGTCCGCATCCCTTTTCCTCCGCCTCCCAAGGCGGCTTTAATGATCACAGGATATCCGATGCGCGCCGCTTCTTTTTTCCCTTCTTCCAGATCTAAAACCGCTCCGTTTGTCCCCCGGATAACCGGAATCCCTGCCGCGATCATTGTTGCTCTTGCTTCTGTTTTATTTCCCATCTTACCGATCACTTTAGAATCAGGACCGATAAAGGTAATCTCGCACTGTTCGCAAAGTTCTGCAAATTTTGCATTTTCCGATAAAAATCCGAATCCGGGATGAATCGCATCTGCTCCCGAAACGAGCGCTGCGCTGATCAAATTCTGCATATTCAGATAACTTTCCGATGCCTGCGCCGGACCGATACAGACTGCTTCATCCGCAAGCTGGGTATGAAGAGCCTCCTTGTCAGCCTCCGAATAGACTGCCACAGTTTCAATTCCCATTTCTCTGCATGCCCGAATAATCCGAACCGCAATCTCGCCACGGTTTGCGATCAATATTTTTTCGATCATAAATCTATTCTCCTGCCATAAACGTCAATTCTGCGCTTACTACTACTTTACCGTCCACACTTGCAACCGCTTTTCCGATTCCTACCGGACCTTTTTGACGAATAATCTTTGTCTCTAATCTCAGCACGTCGCCAGGAAATACCATTCCTTTAAACCGGCAGTTTTGTATTCCTCCGAAAAATGCAATCTTTCCTTTATTTTCCGGCGTACTTAAAATCGCCACTGCTCCTGTTTGTGCAAGCGCTTCTACAATAAGTACCCCCGGCATAACCGGTTTATTCGGGAAATGGCCTTTAAAAAATTCTTCCGTATATGTTACCGCTTTATAGCCTATGGCAAATTCCCCCGGTTCATAATCTTCGATCCTGTCGATCAGGCAAAACGGATGCCTGTGCGGGATGATCTGCTGGATCTGTTCTATATTTAAGCTTTTCTTTGTCTCTCTTTCCATCTCCGTACTCTGCCTCCCTGATTATTTTTACTATGCCGTTTTTGTATCGTTCTTTATTTGATGACAAAAAGAGGCTGTCCGTATTCTACCGCCGCTCCGTTTTCGACAAGAACCTCTTCTATCGTTCCCTCAAAATCACTTTCGATCTCATTCATAAGCTTCATCGCTTCCACGATCCCGAGAACCGTTCCCTTTTCTACTTTGTCTCCTGCCTGCACGAAAGGAGTTCCTCCTTCTTCCGGCGACGCATAGAAAATTCCGACAAGCGGAGCTTTCACTATTTTGCCTTCTAATAAGACTTCCGCATTTTCTTCTGTTCTTGCAATCTCCGCTTCTGTCTTTGTTCTTCCTGCCGTTTCTGCCGATACTGATGTGCAGACGTTTCCGCCTTTTTTCAACTTCAGCTTTACTCCGTCTTCTTCGTATTCAAATTCGTCCAATCCGAATCCCGACACAGCTTCTACCAACTGAAGGATCTGTTCTGTCTTCATTTTTGCACCCCGCCTTAATCTTCATATTTTTTCACGAGAAGAGAAGCGTTATGACCTCCGAATCCCAGTGAGTTTGTCAATACATAGTTTACATCCTTCTTGACCGGTGAGCCTACCGCATAATTTAGATCACATTCGGGATCGACATTTTTTGTTCCCATTGTCTGATGAATGTATCCGTCCTGAATGCTTTTTACACATACGATAAACTCAACTCCGCCTGCCGCTCCGAGAAGATGACCGATCATCGATTTCGTTGAGTTAACGACAACCTGATCTGCCGCGCTTCCAAGTGCGCTGCGTATTGCTCTTGTCTCAAACAGATCGTTGTGATGCGTGCTTGTTCCATGTGCATTAATATAGTCGATCTGCTCTGCCCGTACGCCTGCTTCCCGCATTGCAAGCTTCATCGCCATTGCGGCGCCCTCTCCGTCTTCTGCCGGTGATGTGATGTGCCATGCGTCCGCCGTTGCTCCGTACCCTGCAAGCTCTGCGTATATTTTTGCGCCCCTTGCCTTCGCATGTTCCAGTTCTTCCAAAACAATAATGCCTGCTCCTTCTCCCAAGACAAATCCATCTCTGTCTTTGTCAAACGGTCTTGATGCACAAGTCGGATCTTCTGATGTAGAAAGCGCCGTAAGCGCCGTGAATCCTGCCAGACCTGTCGGAGAGATCGCGCTCTCCGCTCCTCCTGCAACCATGATATCTGCATCACCATACTGAATTGCCCGAAAAGCATCTCCGATACAATGTGAACCGGAGGCGCATGCCGTCGCGACATTTGTGCATTTTCCCCGAAGTCCAAGCCGGATCGAAATATTTCCCGCCGCCATATTTGAAATCATCAGCGGAACCATCAGCGGATGAACTCTGTTCGGCCCTTTCTTTAGGATCGTCTCATAATTATCTTCCACACATTTTAAGCTTCCCACACCGGATCCGACGATCACGCCTGCCCTGTAAGGATCTTCCTTTTCCATGTCGATTCCGGCATCTTCAAACGCCTCTTTCGCTGCTGCCGCCGCGTATTGTGTAAACAATTCCATTCGTTTTGCAGATTTAAAATCAAGCCGTTCTCTTGCATCAAATCCTTTTACCTGCGCTGCGATCTTCACTTTATAATCAGAAACGTCAAATTGAGTGATCGGTCCGATCCCGACAGTTCCTTTTTTAATCTCATCCCAAAAAACATCCACTGTATTTCCGATCGGAGTAACAGCTCCAAGACCGGTTACAACAACTCTTCTCTTCATACTTCCTCCTTTTCAAGCGGAGCGATTATAATTACATCGCCATGCCTCCGTCTACGCAAAGCACCTGCCCGGTAATGTATCCGGCCTGCTCTGATGCAAGAAACGCAACAGCCTGCGCCACATCTTCCGCCTCTCCGAATCGCTCCATCGGAATTTGCAGAACTGCCTTTTCTTTCACTTTTTCCGAAAGAACCGCTGTCATTTCCGTCCGGATAAATCCGGGCGCGACTGCATTTACTGTAATTTTCCTTCCTGCAAGTTCTCTCGCCGCTGATTTTGTCAGACCGATCACCCCTGCCTTAGATGCGGCATAATTTGCCTGACCTGCATTTCCAAGTACCCCGGACACCGAAGAGATATTAATGATCCTTCCGCTTCTTTGACGTATCATTGCTCTTGAAACAAAGCGTATACAGTGAAACGCCCCCTTTAAGTTTGTATCTACGACCGCATCAAATCATCTTCCGACATCTTCATAAGCAAACCGTCTTTTGTAATTCCCGCATTGTTGACAAGAATATCAATTCTTCCAAACTCTTTCATAACCTCTTCAAACATCTTTTCGCATGATTCAAAAGAAGCTACGTTACACTGAATCAGTTTTACCTGTCCTCCCGACGCTTCAATCTGCTCTTTTACTTTTCAGCTTCTCTTTCGACCTGTTATAATTAATGATCACGACTGCGCCTTCTGCCGCAAGTTTCACCGCGATCGCTCTGCCGATCCCCCGGGATGCCCCGGTTACAACTGCAATTTTCCCTTTTAACATCATTTTCCTTCCACTTTCTGTCGCTTTAACATAACTGTTCTGCCGCTTTTTCTGCTTCCTTCCATCGTACCGACATTGAAACATTTTACATTTCTGTCAATCCGCCGTATAAATCCAGACAATGTCTTTCCCGGTCCGATCTCCACAAATGTATCTACCCCTGCGGCGATCAGTTTTTCCACACTTTGCTGCCATCTCACAGGAGATGATACCTGCCGTATCAAAAGATCCTTAATCTCTCCTGTTTCTCCCACAAAATCCGCAGTCACATTCGATACATAAGGAATGACCGGTTGATCAGCCTGACATTCTCCAAACAACGCGCAAGCTGTTGTCCTGCAGTTTCCATCATCGGAGAATGAAACGGACCGCTCACATTCAATAAAATAACTCTCTTGCTCCTGACTTCT
>ENA-OQJH01000792-OQJH01000792.1-human-gut-metagenome-genome-assembly--contig:-NODE-792-length-15556-cov-1.859421_pt1 | contig 15556 bp, 22 predicted proteins | sample MGYA00242597_ERZ504763 | MGnify/ENA primary metagenome ERZ504763 (study PRJEB26092, sample SAMD00036359) | human gut metagenome | host: Homo sapiens | study: EMG produced TPA metagenomics assembly of... | reverse complement strand
ACAGAAAACTCTTTGAGGCTCAGACAACGCACCAAGCCGGCTGCGAATCCGTAAAAACGTGGCAAAATTCTAATGCTGCTCTTCCGATCGTTTATTTATTTTTATCATATACCTGAAGTCTATAGAGTGGACAATTCACAAGATTGAAAATTTAAGTGGGTGTGTATGGAGAACAGCATTGGTTGTAAAATAGGAAATTTTCAGACAGAAGTAATGTTATTATGCTTCATAAACATTCCAACAAATCAAAATTGTATAAAAAAAGAAGCATCAAATATTCTTGACAGTATTACTAGGAAATGCTATTATACGAATAATTCCTACCGGAAAACTATGAAAAAAAGAAAAACTATAAGAGAGGATGTGTAACAAAATGAGCATTAACACAGCAGATTTTGCCGCACTAGCAGTTACAATTGTTTTGTTTGCGGTTATCTATTATTTAGATTATAAGAAAGGCGTAGATTCGGACTTTTAACATTATTAGGAACAGTTTTTGGAATCGCAGTTGGTCTGGGATTTGGAAATCATTTTACATATGTTGAGATTTTCGGACGTATCTATACCAATGTATTGACAGCACTTGTTGTACCAATGCTGTTATTTAGTATCATCGCAAGTATCACAAATCTAAGTGAGTCCATTCATTTAAAGAAAATCGGTGGAAAGTCAATCTTTTATCTGATCTTAAATACAGCGATTGCAAGTACGATTACAGTGATCGCAGCAGTCATCTTAAAAGTCGGTGATGGATTTGCTTACAAAGTAGCTGATGGATATCAGAAAGTTGAAGTTCCATCTGTTGTTGATACGATCGTAAACTTATTCCCAAGCAACTTCGCAACAAACTGGAGTGAAGGACAGATCATTCCGATCGTCGTATTTGCGATCATCATTGCATTATCTTACAATGCAATTTCCAAAGAAAATGAATCCGTAAAACCATTTAAAGCATTTATTGATGCAGGAAATCAGGTGATCGGACAGGCAATTGACTGGATCATTGGATTTACACCATATGCAGTATTATCTTTCTTGGCAAGAGCTGTTGGAAGAAGCAGTGTCACGGAATTGCTGCCATTATTAAGTACATTAGTATTATCTTATATCTTATGTGCAGTTCAGGCATTTGGAGTAGAAGGATTATTAATTAAATTTGTAGCAAAATTAAGTCCTGTTAAATTCTTTAAAGGAATCGCACCAGCTCAGTATGTAGCATTTACGACACAAAGCAGTGTTGGTACGATCCCGGTTACATTAAGACAGTTAAAAGAAGCACTTGGAGTTGATGGAGATGTAGCATCATTTACGGCAGGTCTTGGAGCCAATGTTGGAATGCCAGCATGTGCAGGAATCTGGCCAGCATTAACAGCGGTATTTAGTGTTCATATGTTAGGATATCATTACGGAATTGCACAGTATGCATTTCTGATCCTGATCACATTAGTAGTATCTGTTGGAACAGTCGGGGTTCCAGGAACAGCGACGATCACATCAACAGCTGTATTTGCAGCACTTGGCTTACCAATCGAATTAGTTGTCGTATTTGCACCAATCTCAACGATCGTTGACATGGCAAGAACAATGACAAATGTAACAGGAGCAGCAACAGCAGCCGTTATCACAGCAGCAACTGAAGGTCTGGTTGATGAAGAAGTTTACAATTCAGATCAGGCAAAACATGTTGCAGTAAACAACTAGGATAGAAGAAATTCTATATATAATCACTGTATGAAAAGACACTTGATCGTAACGTATATTTATGTATGTTATGAGCAGGTGTTTTTTCATTTCATGTAATTAATATAAGTTGAGGCGGCTAAAATTTCGTGCTATCATAATCAATATAGATAAGAGCACGAAGTTTTTTCATATTATAGAAAATTGATTCAAGGAGGTGATCGTATGGGAAATTATCTAAATCCAGGGAATGAAAAGTTCAGAAGAATGATTCAGTCTGAAATTTATGTAGATAAGACAGGGATGATAAAATATACGAATTCCGTACTAGATACAGCACAAAACTATGTCTGTGTCAGCCGTCCAAGAAGATTTGGGAAGTCAATGGCTGCGAATATGCTGACAGCTTATTACAGCCGCGGTTGTAATTCAAAAGAATTATTTGGAAAGTTTGAAATTGCAAAAGATAAAGATTTTGAAAAATATCTGAATCAATATAATACCATATTCTTAAATATGCAGGAATTTCTAAGTCGAAGTCATAATGTAGAAGAATTGATCGATCGTGTGAAGAAGCTTGTGATCAGAGATTTGAAAATGGAATATCCAGAAGTTGATTATTTTGACGATACAGATTTGATTGAGTGTATGCAGGATATTTATGCACAAATGCAGTACCATTTGTTGTGATCATTGATGAATGGGATTGCATTTTTAGGGAATATAAACAAGATAAAGAAGCACAGGAAAAATATTTAGATTTTCTACGGGACTTATTAAAAGATAAGGCATGTATTTATCTATCTTACATGACAGGAATTTTACCGATTAAGAAATATGGAACACATTCGGCACTGAATATGTTTGATGAATTTTCCATGATCGACGGACCGTTAGCATGTTATGTCGGGTTTACAGAACAAGAAGTCAAAAAGCTCTGTGAACAATACGGAATGGATATGGAAGAAGTCAAGAACTGGTATGACGGATATTCATTTGATGGAGTACCGTCTGTGTATAGTCCAAGATCAGTTGTAAATAGTATGAGATTTCAAAAGATATCAAATTACTGGAATCAGACAGAGACTTTTGAAGCATTACAGATGTATATTGATATGAATTTTGAGCATCTAAAAGATGATGTTTTAAGTATGATCGCTGGAGAAAGTGTAGCGGTAAATACCGAAAGTTTTACCAATGATATGGCAACTTCAGAACGGAAGATGATGTGCTGACATTATTGATCCATCTTGGATATCTTGCATATGATGATAAGACGAAAACAGTCAAGATACCAAATAGTGAGATTCGGGCAGAATATGTAAATACAGTTTCAGTATCAGACTGGGGATCTGTTTCAAAAGCACTAAAAGATTCTGCAGATACATTAAATGCAATCTGGCAAGGCAGAGAAGAACAGGTATCGAAAGCCATTGAACAGGCACATTTTGAGACATCACATATCCAGTATAATGATGAAAATGCATTGAGTTATACGATTTCACTCGCATTATATGCAGCAAGGAATTTTTATACCATCACAGAGAACTGGCAGGTGGAAAAGGATTTGCAGATTTGGTCTTTATTCCGAAAAAACAATTTGCAGAGAAACCGGCATTGGTAGTTGAATTAAAATGGGATCAGAGCGCAGAAGGTGCGATCAAGCAGATCAAAGATAAGAAGTATTTTGAAAGTTTGGAAGAATATCAGGATAATCTGTTGTTGATTGGTATTAATTATGATAAGAAAACAAAAGAACACGTGTGTAAAATAGAGAAATATTAAAAACAGGTAAAAGGAATTGGAGAGGTATAAAATATGGGCAGATTTGTTAATCCAGATAATAGTGCGTTTCAAGCAGCACTTAATTCCAGAATTTATGTAGATAAAACAGGATTGATCGTATGTATGAATGAAGTTCTGGATTCTACAGATGCGTATATTTGTAATAGCCGCCCAAGACGTTTTGGAAAATCATATGCAGCGAATATGCTTGCAGCATATTACAGTAAGGGAGCAGAATCAGAAAAGATGTTTTCTGATCTTGAGATAGGACAATCAGAAGATTTTAAGAAACATTTGAATAAATATGACGTGATTCATATTGATGTACAATGGTTTTTGATAAATTGCGAAGATGCGGATAATGTTGTGCCATATATCACAAGAGTTGTGCTGGATGAATTGCGTGAAGTTTATCCAGAGATTTTACGTCAAGAAGTGGTATCTTTGCCAGATGCACTTTCTCTGGTTAAGGATAAGACAGGACGGAAATTTATCATTATCATTGATGAATGGGATGTGCTGATCAGAGATGAATCAGCGAACAAAAAGGTGCAGGATGAGTATATCCGATTCCTAAGAGGTATGTTTAAGGGAACAGAACCAACGAAATATATTCAACTTGCTTATCTTACAGGCATCTTGCCGATCAAGAAAGAAAAAACACAATCAGCACTTAACAATTTCCGAGAATATTCCATGTTGAATGCAGGATGTTTAGCTTCTTACATCGGTTTTACAGAAGATGAAGTAAAAGCACTTTGTGAGACATATAAGAAGGATTTTACAGAAGTCAAACGTTGGTATGATGGATATCAGTTAGGAAAATATCATGTCTATAATCCCAATGCAGTTGTAAACTTGATGGCGGATGGAAACTTCCAAAGTTATTGGTCAGGAACAGCTTCTTATGATTCGATTGTTCCATTGATCAATATGGATTTGATGGATTGAAGACCGCAATTATTGAAATGGTGTCGGGAGCATCTGTTGAAGTAGATGTTGGGTCATTCCAAAATGACGTTGAGAATATTGTAAATAAAGATGACGTTTTTAACATATTTGATTCATATGGGATACTTAGCGTATTCAAGTGTTAATAGGATGGCATTTGTACCGAATGAAGAGATAAGACAAGAACTGATTCGTGCAACAAAAAGAAAAGAATGGAATGAAATGCTGAAATTTCAGCAAGAATCAGAGGATTTACTGGATGCAACTTTGGATATGGATGGAGAAATAGTTGCAGCTCAGATTGAGAAGATCCATGAGGAATATGTTTCAGCAATTCAATATAACAATGAAAATTCACTCAGCAGTGTATTGGCATTAGCTTATTTGAGTGCAATGCAGTATTATTTTAAACCGGTCAGGGAATTTCCTACAGGACGTGGGTTCGCAGATTTTGTGTTTATTCCAAAAACAGAATATCGAAATGATTATCCGGCACTTGTTGTGGAATTGAAGTGGAATAAGAGTGCTGTTAGTGCATTGCAACAGATTAAGGATAAAAAATATCCAGATTCTATTCAAAAATATGCAGGTAATATTTTGCTTGTGGGAATTAATTATAGTAAAAAAGAAAAGAAGCATGAATGTATGATTGAAGAATACTTGAAAAAATAAGAAACAATAAAATCATGAGAACAACAAACCAAAAATCGTGTTCTCATGGATTTTATATTTTACAGATATTTTTACGAAATCCCAGAGGCAGAAGCGACCCGCCGCAGGCGGAGAATCCTGTAAAGCAGGATACTTTCTTGAAATCATATTATGCTCCTTTTTCTTTATACAATCTTAATACAAGAGAACATATCCTTACACTATCTTTTTATCATAAAAGATATAATGATGGTAAGATCAAAAGGTCATAAAATAATTTGAAAAAGAGGTAAGATCATATATGCCATGGAAGATTCATAAAAAAAGACATTTAACATCATTTCAGGTGATCATATTAGGGTTCGCAGGAGTGATCCTTTTTGGAGCATTGATCCTGATGCTGCCAATTTCATCGGTTCAAGGAATCATAACACCATTTCATAAAGCATTATTTACGTCAACTTCTGCAGTATGTGTGACAGGGCTTGCAGTTCTGGATACTGGAAGTTACTGGTCCGTTTTTGGACAGACAGTGATCATGTTACTGATACAGATCGGAGGTCTGGGAGTTATAACAACAGCAACAGCCGTATTTATATTATCAGGAAGAAAAATATCGATTATGCAGCGAAGCACGATGCAAAATGCGATCTCTGCACCAAAGTAGGAGGGATCGTTCGATTGATGAGTTTTATTTTAAAAGGAACTTTATTGATCGAATTGATCGGTGCGTTATTCATGATGCCTGTTTTCTGTCATGATTTTGGATTACGGGGAATCTGGATGTCGATCTTTCATTCTGTATCAGCCTTTTGTAATGCAGGATTTGATCTTCTTGGAACAAAATGGCATCCATTTGTATCATTGACATCATATGCGGTAAATCCAGTGATCAACATTGTGATCATGTTACTGATCATCATTGGTGGAATTGGATTTTTTACATGGGAAGACATTTATCTCCATAAATTTCATTTTAAGCATTACCATATGCAGAGTAAGGTTATTCTAACTACAACATTATGTCTGATCTTGTTACCAGCTGTTTTCTTTTTCTTTCAGGATTATGGAAATCTATCAGGGATTCACCGGTTGCTTGCATCATTGTTTCAAGCTGTGACACCGAGAACTGCAGGATTTAATACGACAGATCTTTCGATGCTGACAGGAGCATCAAAGGCAATGATGATTTTATTGATGTTGATCGGAGGTTCACCAAGTTCTACAGCAGGAGGTATGAAAACAACAACATTTGCTCTGTTACTTTTAAATGTACTGGCGACCTTTCAAAGTTGTGATGATGTGACAGCATTTGGAAGAAGAATCGATGCTAGTGTGATAAAAAATGCAACAACGATCGCAATGATGTATTTTATCTTGTTTTTTGCAGGCGGAATGACGATCAGTGTGTATGAGGGACTGCCGCTTTCAAGCTGTCTGTTTGAAGCAGCATCTGCAGTTGGAACCGTAGGTTTGACATTAGGAATCACACCAAAACTTCATATTCTGTCACAGATCATTTTGATCATACTGATGTATCTGGGACGTGTTGGCGGTTTGACGCTGATCTATGCAGTATTTTCAGATAAAAATAAACGAAAAGCAAGACTACCACTTGATAAGATTATAGTGGGATAAAAGAAAGAGGGAATTGATGATGAAGAATATTTTATTGATCGGACTTGGACGTTTTGGGAAACATATAGCGATACAGTCAAGTCAGCTTGGACATGAGATCATGGCAGTTGATCTGGATGAGGAAAGAGTGAATGATGCACTTCCATATGTTACGAATGCACAGATCGGGGACAGTACGAATGAGGAATTTTTAAAATCTCTGGGGATTGCAAATTATGATATCTGTTTTGTTACGATCGGTGGGAATTTCCAAAATTCGTTGGAAACCACCTGTTTGTTAAAAGAACTTGGAGGCAAAATGGTTATTTCCAGAGCTGAACGAGATGTACAGGAAAAATTCCTCTTACGAAATGGAGCCGATAAGGTAGTCTATCCAGAAAAAATGGTGGCAAAATGGGCAACGATCCGTTATACCGATGATCATATTCTTGATTATATGGAAGTCGACGCCTCACATGCGATCTTTGAGGTAGAAGTTCCGAAGGAATGGATTGGAAAGACAGTGGGAAAACTTGATATTAGAAGAAAATATGATATTAACATCATGGCAGTAAAAGATGATGGAAAAGTAAGTATGGCGATATCTGCGGATACTTGTTTTAAGGAAGATGTTACATTATTGGTATTAGGAGAATATAAAGCGATCAAAAAGTGTTTTTGTATCTGATGTCATGAAAAAGAGGTGAGAGTTTATGTCAGATTTCATTTTAGCATTGGCGGTAATACTGATGTTTGCATTTGTGTTATTCTTTTTGAAAAAAGTAAATTATTTTCTTGGAGAAAATCGGAAAGTAATTGACAGGGAGCAAGATGATGACGATGATTGATGTGTTTATGGATTATTATTGACAATCGTGATATAATGCATCCGATAAGGAAAGGGGGCCAAGATGAGCACAGGAGAATTTGTACAGCTGAACAAAGAAAACGAACACATTCTTGTTTGTCTTTCTTCTTCACCATCGAATGAAAAGATCATACGTACAGCAGCAAAAATGGCAAGAGATATGCGGGCACGTTTTACGGCATTGTATGTACAGACAGGGAAAAGAGAAAGGGAATCGGATAAAAGAAGACTGGAAGCTCATGTACAATTTGCAAAGGAATCTGGTGCGGAAATCGTAATGACACATGGGGAAAATGTTCCAGTACAGATCGCGGAATACGCACATTTATCAAATGTCACAAAAATTGTGATCGGACAAAGCAGTGCAAAGAGAAATCACTTTTTCAGCAAACAGACATTAACAGAGAAGTTGATCGAGGCCGTTCCTGATATTAATATCCACATTATTCCAGATGCGATGAACTTAGATAATTATCGAAAACCGCATGGAGCGGTTTATGTAGGAAAGCCTACGATGAAAGACAGTTTATTGACATTATTTATATTTGCAGTTTGTACGTTAATCGGTCTATTCATCCAGAAACTTCAATTTACAGATACAAACATCGTTACAATTTATATTTTGGGTGTTTTATTAACGTCAATCCTTACAGATGGATATTTATACAGCATTGGAGGTTCTGTCTTAAGTGTATTTTTGTTCTGCTTTTTCCTTACGGAACCGAGAATGTCATTTCAGACGTATGCAGTTGGATATCCGGTAACTTTTGTGATCATGTTAATATCTTCTGTCATTACTGGAACACTTGCAGCAAAATTAAAAACACATGCAAGGCTTTCAGCACAATCTGCATTTCGTACACAGATTTTATTTGACACAGACCGGTTACTTCAAAAAGCAAAAAACGATACGGATATTTTAAGTATTACATGTACACAACTTATCAAATTATTAGACCGCAGTATTGTAGCATATGTTGTGGAAGACGATGAATTGTCAGCACCACATATATTTTCGAATAAAAAGAAAGAACAGATAGAAGATTTATTGACAAGCAGGGAGCAGGAGATTGCAAAATGGGTGTATGAAAACAAGCAGCGTGCTGGAGCAACGACCGAACGTTTTTAAAGATGCACAGTGTCTGTACCTTGCCATTTGTATTGAGGATAATGTGTATGGTGTGATCGCAATACCAGTTGACGAATATACATTAGATTCCTTCGAATATAGTATCTTACTTTCTGTGATCAATGAATGTGCACTTGCCATGGAAAATAAAAAGAATATCATGGAGAAAGAAAAAATCTCCGTTCTTGCCAAAAATGAACAGTTAAGAGCAGATCTGCTTCGTGCGATCTCACATGATCTAAGGACACCACTTTGTTCCATTTCTGGGAATGCAGACATGCTGTTAAATAGTGGAGAACGTCTTGATGATATAACAAAACATCAGATTTATACAGATATTTATGATGATTCAGAATGGCTGATCAATATCGTCGAAAATTTATTATCGATCACAAGATTAAATGATGGAAGATTAAAACTGAAATTTACAGATCAATTATTAGATGAGGTGATCGCGGAATCATTACGGCATATCAGCAGGAAACATGAAGAGTATCAGATCATTACAGAATGCGATGAATTGATACTTGCACATATGGATGTGCGGCTAATCCTGCAAGTGTTGATCAATCTGGTCGATAATGCAATTAAATATACACCGAAAGGATCTACCATCCGCATTTGTGCCATGAAAGAAAATGGAAAAGCAAAGATTCAAGTAGAAGATAACGGCCCTGGGATCTGTGATGAAATGAAGCCGCATATATTTGAAATGTTTTATACAGGGAAAAATACGATCGCAGACAGCCATCGAAGTCTTGGGTTAGGTTTGGCACTTTGCCGTTCGATCATAGAGGTACATAACGGAAAACTGGTGTTGGAGGACAATACGCCACATGGCTGTATTTTTTCTTTTACACTGCCATTAAGTGAGGTAACATTAAATGAATAAAGCATTAATTTTAGTCGTGGAGGATGACCGGCCGATCCGGAATCTGATCGTGACAACATTAAAAACGCATGATTATAAATATATTACAGCAGAAAATGGAAGTTCAGCTATTTTAGAAGCATCTTCTCATAAACCAGAGATCATTTTATTAGATCTTGGATTGCCTGATATGGAAGGTGTGGATGTGATCAAAAAGTAAGAACATGGTCTAACGTACCAATTATCGTTATCAGTGCAAGAAGTGAAGATGTAGATAAAATAGAAGCACTGGATGCAGGAGCAGATGATTATATTACAAAACCATTTTCAGTTGATGAACTACTTGCAAGGATCAGGGTTACACAGCGCCGATTAGCATTGATCCAGTCAGGCGAGGAACAAGAACAAGCAGTCTTTGTAAATGGAGAGTTAAAGATCGACTATACAGCAGGATCTACATATTTAAAAGATAAAGAATTGCATTTAACACCAATCGAATATAAATTATTATGTTTGCTGTCTCATAATGTTGGAAAAGTATTGACTCACACTTATATTACGCAACAGATCTGGGGCAGTTCACTGGAAAATGATGTTGCATCACTTAGAGTGTTTATGGCAACATTACGGAAGAAATTACAGCCAGATAAAGATGGCATGCAGTATATACAGACACATATAGGTATTGGATATCGGATGCTTAAGATATAGTAAATAAAGAGTGTCTGCATCATTAAGTGATGCAGACACTCTTTTAGATACCAATATATGAAAACACCCAAAAGAGGCAAAAAAGAGATTGATTTATTACCTACTATTTAAAAATGTGTTCTGAAGGAATTTTTACGCACAACCTCTGCATGCAGCACATGCAGAAGGAGTTGCAGCGCAGCCTCCCTGGGCGGTTTCTCTTAGTTCAGCTGGCAGTCGTTTACCAACGATATACATTGCGTTTAACATTTCGTCAAACGGGATGAGCTGATGGATTCCAGATAAAGAAATCTCAGCTGCGATGATCGCATTTGCAACACCTGCGGCATTACGGTTCTGGCATGGATATTCCACCAACCCGCCAACGGGGTCACAAACAAGACCTAACATATTCATTAAAACGGTAGAGGCAGCTCCAAGACATTGTTTTGGATTACCGCCAAGCAGTTCGACAGTGCAGAAGCAGCCATCGAAGAAGCAACACCGACTTCCGCCTGACATCCGCCGACAGCACCTGCAACCGTTGCATTTCTCATAGCAAGATATCCGATCGCACTGGCATTAAACAGTGCCTGAATGATCTGTTCATCATTTAATTTATGAACTTCCTGAAGCCCAAGTAAAAGTCCAGGAACGATTCCGGCAGACCCTGCGGTTGGGGATGCTACGATCAACCCCATGGATGCATTCGTCTCAAGAGTCGCCATCGCATAAATCATACTTTTTTCTAACAGATCACCACAGATTCCAATTCCAGAATGATACCGGGAAGCAATCTTCTTTGCCTCGCCACCGATCAGTCCACCCATGGAACGAACCGGTTCTTTGATCGGAGTAAAAGCAGCATTTTTCATGATCTCAAGAACTCTTGCCATTGCATCATGAACCGTATCAGCTTCTTTTTCCCCTTCTACGATCTCACGCTGTCTCATCACTTCGGAGATTGGAAGATCATGTTTTTACATAAATTAAGCAATTCATTTGCGTTTTTAAAATCCATAATATTTCAGTCTCCTTTCTACAGCTGAATGATCATAACATCTGAGACATTTGGGTTTTTCCTAATCTCCTCTGCGATGTTTTCAGGAAGAAGACCATCGGATTCAACGATAGAATAAGCTGTATTTCCTTTAGATTCTCTGAAAAGACGCATAAAAGCGATATTAACATCCTGATCACTCAGACATTTTGTGATATAAGTAACAACGCCAGGTTTATCTTTCTGGATCACGATCAAGGTACTGTATTCCCCAGTAAATCAACTTCTACATCATTGATACGGCAGATTCTGGCTTTTCCACCGCCTAAAGATTCCCCACGGATCATGATGTGATCTCCGTTTTCATTTGTCATTAAGATATCCACTGTATTTGGATGGACATCAGTTTCTATTTCATTTGGTACAAAAGAGAAATCAAGTCCAATGTCTTTTGCAATCTCGAAAGAATCACGGATTCTCATATCGTCGGTTCCAAATCCCATGATTCCACCTAATAAGGCACGATCGGTTCCGTGTCCATGATAGGTTTTTGCAAAAGATCCATAGAGTGTAAACTGAACTTTTTTCAGTGTACCATTTAACATTTTTCTTGCGAGAAATGCGATCCTTGCAGCTCCGGCTGTGTGGGAGCTTGAGGGACCAATCATATTTGGCCCCATAACATCAAATGCACTGATAAAAGACATAAATTAAGCCTCCACTGTATCTTCTTTTAAAATAAATTTCTTGTAAATAGAATCTACGACGATTCCAATCGCATTATCTCCGGAAATGTTACATGCAGTTCCGAAAGAATCCTGTGTGATATAAAGTGCAACCATTAAAGCACAGATTGGTCCGTTTGTATCTCCTGCTGTTGTACCAAATACCATGTAAAGGAAAGGCAATGCAGTCATGATAGATCCACCTGGAGCTCCAGGAGAAGCGACCATTGCAACACCAAGTGTCATAATAAATGGAATAACAGTTGCAAGGCTGATCGGTAATTGATTCATCAAACATACAGCAGTTGCACATGCTGTGATCGTGATCATAGAACCTGCCATGTGGATATTGGCACAAAGAGGTACTACAAAGTTACGGATCTGAGCACTGACACCGTCATTCTTTGCACATTCCAGATTGACAGGAATTGTAGCAGCAGAAGACTGAGTTCCTAAAGCTGTAGTATAACCAGGAACCTGATTTTTAATAAGAGAGAGAGGATTCTTTTTGCTGAGAGAACCTGCAATTATAAACTGAATCGTGATACATACAAAGTGCATGATGATCACTACAAGAAATACTTTCCATAAGATTCCAAGGATCGCAAATGTTTTTCCCGATTTTGTCATATCAGTAAATGTACCACAGATATACAATGGCAATAAAGGAATGATCGTTTTGTGAAGTACTTTATCGATGATCGTTGAGAAATCGTTCATTCCGTTGTAAAGGCTGTTTCCGATCTCTTTACCTTTCATTGTGGATAAGCATAATCCTAAAATGAAAGCAAGAACAACAGCAGATAATGTATCAAACAGCGGTGTGATCGTCAGTGAAAAATAAGGTTTCAGTGATGCATCAGCAGTCGCAGCAATCTGATCTAATGCCCCAGAAGTCATAAAGTGTGGGAACAGATTGGATGATACAAGGTAAGAAGCTGTACCAGCAAGTAAAGTTGAACCATAAGCAAGAGCAACGGTAATTAAAAGCAGCTGTCCAGCACCCTGTGACAGATCAGCGATCCCCATGGTTACATAAGCAAGGATCATTAGTGGAATGATGAATTTTAAGTAGGTACTGAAGAATCCAGACAATGTTACAACAAAGCGGCAGAATCCAGTTGGAAGGAATTGTCCAAACAGGATACCAATAATGATGGCAATAATAAGTTTTGGTACCAGACCAAGTTTAAATTTTTTCTTTTCCATTTTTAATTACTCCTCTAAAAGCATAATCACATATCATCGTAGTTTGTTTAATGTGCACAAAAAATGTTTGACGTCTTTATGCTTGTATTGTATCATCCACGTATAGATGAATCAAATTCATAGATTTAATGATAACATTGAAAATTATTCATAATAGTACAAAGGAGAAAAAATGGAATTCCGTCAGATACAGACATTTATGCAGATAGCACAAGTGAAGAATTTCTCAAAAACCGCAGAATTACTAGGTTATTCGCAATCTGCCGTGACAGTACAGATCCGTCAATTAGAGACAGAATTGGGAGTGCGGTTATTTGACCGTACAGGAAAAAAGTGATACTCACACCGAAAGGAAAAGAATTTTTAATACATGCAAATAAGATCATTGATGAAATGCACAAGGCAAAAGATGCAATGAATGATACTGCAGAGTTAAAAATCCATTACATATCGGAACGATCGAATCACTCTGCACTGTCAAATTGCAGGAAATCGTACAGCGGTTTCGGGAAGAACATCCACAGGTTAGAATTCAGATCACGATTGGTTCTCCAGAACGCCTGATCCAGAAGATGGAACACAATGAACTCGATGTCATTTATATTCTGGATACGCCAAGATGGAATAAAAAATTGGGTGAAGTCATGGAAAAATCGGAGCCTGTGATCTTTGTGTCTGCACCAAATTATAAGTTAGCAGGGAAAAAGAATATAGAGGTTGAGGAAATCTTAAATGCACCGTTTTATCTAACAGAACGAAATGCAAACTACAGACAGGCATTAGAACAGGAATTAGCTCTGCATAAACAGACATTATCGCCAGTACTTGAATGCAGTGATACCGCGTTTATCAAGAAGATGCTAAAGACAGGAAAAGGGCTTTCTTATCTCCCATTATTTGTTGTAGAAAAGGATATTGAAGAAGGAAAGATCGCAAAATTAGATGTGAAAGATATTGATATTACAATGTATCGACAAGTGTTTTATCATGCAAATAAATATATGACAAAAGAGATGGAGAAATTTATAGAGTACTGTCAGATGTAAAGAGCAGAAATATAGGATGAAATGCTGGTGTAATGTGATAAGAGAGTGATATAATAATAGATAACATTTAAAAATCTTAAAAATCGGAGGATTTAAAGTGAAGGAATATTTTATCAGTGAGATAGACATAGAGAAGTTATATCATCTGTCTGATATAAAATAAAATTAGATTCAAATAAACGCCAGCATTTACTTTTGACTGGGAAGAATGGTTCAGGAAAAACAATCATTGTTGTTGGAGATAGAAAAATTTTGAGAGCGATTAATGATGAAAAACTATCACAAGTATTTGATCAATATCCTACGTGGATAAATGAAGCTAAAAAAGAAAGTATTATCTGCATCTAGTGATAGCGAAAAATATGCGGCAGATAAGGATCTTAAACAATGTTTAGGATTTTTAAAAAAATATAGTGATGGAGTTCAAATAAACTTAAATCAGTATGAAGGACTTGAAATGATGTATCATAATGGAAAGTTTATAACAGCTTATTTTCCGTCTGAAAGAAAAGCACAATTTATGCGTCCTAATGGAGTAGAAAATATTACATTGGAAAATACGTATGGAATTGATGAATCTGCGGGTGATATTTTATTGAAATACATGGTACATCTAAAAACTCAGCAGGCATACGCAAGAAATGAAGGCGATCAAACGACAGCAGATAAAATTCAGCAATGGTTTGATCGATTTGATTTAGCATTGCAGATTTTGTTAGATGAAGAATCAATCATATAGAATATGATTACAAGAAATATGATTTTAAAATCCGGCAAAATGGACGAGAACCATTCAGTTTTAATGAATTATCAGATGGATATTCATCCGTGATCTATATAGTATCTGATCTGATTTTAAGAATGGATAAAAATTGGCTGTTAGAAGATAAAATCAGCGAATATGATTATCAGGGGATTGTACTGATTGATGAATTGGAACACATTGCATATTGAATTACAGAAAAAAATCTTCCATTTTTAACAAAATTTTTCCCTAGAATTCAATTTATTGTGACAACACACTCCCCATATATTTTGAATTCAATCTCAAATGCAAAGGCATATGATCTTGAACGACAGGTAGAGTTAGATAATTTATCAGGATTTTCGTCTGATGATCTTGCAGAGGGATATTTTGAGGCAGATGCTTATTCAGATGAATTAAAAAACAGCCTGAATCGATATGAAGAACTTTGTCTTAGAAATGATTTGACAGAAGATGAACGTGCCGAACGAGCGGAAATAAGAATAAAGTTTAAGAATATATCTACAGAACTTCAGGGGTTGCCAAGGAAAGATTTGAGGATATTGAACGGAGAAGAAAAGCCAATGAT
>ENA-OQJH01000791-OQJH01000791.1-human-gut-metagenome-genome-assembly--contig:-NODE-791-length-15566-cov-2.491353_pt1 | contig 15566 bp, 24 predicted proteins | sample MGYA00242597_ERZ504763 | MGnify/ENA primary metagenome ERZ504763 (study PRJEB26092, sample SAMD00036359) | human gut metagenome | host: Homo sapiens | study: EMG produced TPA metagenomics assembly of... | reverse complement strand
CATAGGACCGAGAAACGCCCACATACACGTCACGCTCGTCCCCATCGTAAGGGAGAGCGCAAACGCCGCAACGAGGAACAGACAAAGAAGCGATACCGCAAGAAGCCGACCGACACCGTAAGACTGTGCGCAGACGATATTATGACACGACTGAAATTAAGTCCTACCAAGATACCTATGCCGAAGCGATGGCGAAATACGGGCTGCAAAGAGGCATAGACGGCTCGAAGGCACGGCACAAGTCCACGCAGCAGTATTACAATGAAACGAAGAAACTCGCCGACAGCCTCAAAGCGGAGGTCGTGGATTTGCAGCGTCAGAAAGAAACGGCGCAGGAGGAACTCAAACGGGCGAAAAAAGAGATACAGACCGAGAAGCTGAAAGAGGCAGAGACCACCGCAGCCGCCAACATCGCCGAAAGTGTCGGTTATCTTTTCGGTAGTAACAAGGTCAAGACGCTGGAGAGGGAGAACACCGCCCTGCATAGGGAGGTGGCCACGCACGGGGAAGCCATCGAAGCCCTGCAAACCCGAATACAGACCATGCAGGCAGACCACAACCGACAAATGGCGGAAGTAGAGCGGAAGCACCGCAGGGAGATAGCGGACAAGGAAGCGAGGCACAAGCAGGAAATATCGTTTCTGAAAACGGTAATCGCAAGGGCGGCGGCATGGTTTCCCTATTTCCGTGAAATGCTCCGTATTGAAAACCTATGCGCCTTGTCGGGTTCAGCGACGGGCAGATCGCAACGCTCGTCAAGGGAAAACCGTTGGAGTATGCAGGGGAACTCTACTCGGAGGAACACAAACGGAAATTCACGACCGAAAAGGCAGGGTTTCAAGTGCTGAAAGCCCCCACGGACGGGACGAAACTGGTTCTTGCCATCGACCGAAAGCCCATAACCGAATGATTTAAAAAGCAATTCGACAAGCTAAGGCAGAATATACATCGCCCCATGCAGCCGCAAAGGAAAGGAAAGGGGATAAAACTGTAATTCCTTCATTACATTAAAGTACAATAAAAAGTGCTGTTCATAAACGGCTAATGTGCGGTATTTTGCTAATTTTACATCGAATATGAAGAATGAAAAGCAAAAGAGATATAAACACTATATGAAAACAAAGTGATTAATCTTACAGAATTAAATAATTGAAAATAACATCTTTACATAAGATGATTGAAGAGAAGAACTATTACGGAAACCTTTGTACAGAGATGTACGAAATCTTGCATGCAGAAGCACCGCAAGACGAATTGAATTTTTATCTTTCTTATGCTGAAAAAGGAAAAAAGATTTTAGAACCTTTATGCGGCAGTGGACGTTTTCTTGTTCCATTCGTGGAAAGAGGGCTTGATATAAGTGGCATAGACTTATCCAATGAAATGTTACAAAAGTTAAAACAGAAATTGCCTGAGGCAAAAGTCGTTCAAGCTGATATTATAAAATATTCTCCAAGAGAGAAGTTTGATTATATATTTATCAGCTCGGGCTCTGTGTCATTATTTACCGATACTGATTTGTGTAAACAATCTTGTGCAGAATAAAAGAATGGTTGTCTCCAATGGGTAAGTTTGTATTTGCTGTTGATACAATCGCCAATAGATGTACAGATGACAATGATTATGCGATTGCGGTTTCTGTAAAGACAAAGGAGAATTTTGAACTGGTGTTAAAGTCGAAGAACCATTACGATGAACAAAGTCAGACCCAGCTCTCTCCCGGAATTTATGAAATGTATAGTGATACGAAATTGATTCAAAGCGAATTTATGGATTTCCAGACGCACCTTTATAAGTATGGTGAAATGGAAGAATATTTGAAAGAAGTCGGGTTTACTCAAGTCAAAACTTATTCTTCTTTTGACAAGGAAATAGCCATTAACGATCGATGTGAAATGTTTTTATTTGAATGCAGCTTATAATATGAATACCCCCACAATAAAAACTGACAGATTGATTCTAAGGAAATTTCTGGAAAACGATATAGAGGCTCTTTTCCTTATTTTGAAAGACAAAGAAGTCAATAAGTTCCTTCCTTGGTATTCTCTAAAAGATATCGAAGAAACCAAAAAATTCTATGCGGAAAGGTATGCAGCCAAATATGAACAACCTCAAGCATACGCTTATGCCATTTGTCTGAAAGACGACAATTTTCCAATAGGATATGTTAAAGTTGATATGGAAGAGCACCATGATTTTGGTTATGGGCTCCGTAAAGAATTTTGGCACAGAGGTATCGCTTCGGAGGCTGGCAAGGCTGTTGTCGAACAAGTAAAGAAAGATGGATTACCGTACATTACTGCCACACATGACAGGAACAATCCAAGAAGCGGTAATGTAATGCAGGCTTGCGGTATGAAATACTGCTACACGTATGAGGAATTGTGGCAACCTAAGAATTTTTTGGTCGCATTCAGAATGTATCAACTGAACTTTACAAAAGGGCAGGATTGGATATACCAAAAATATTGGGAGGAACATCCTAACCATTTTATTGAAGAGTTGTAACCCTATTGGATAGTGGGTTATTTTTGCTATATTAGTTATGATTATTTTGATTGCTGGTGACACGCATACGGGAAAAACCTTGCTTGCACAAAGACTGTTGGAGAAATACAAATATCCCTATCTGTCAATAGACCATCTGAAAATGGGACTTATTAGGAGCGGGCAGTGTGGTCTTTCCGCTGATAGCAGCGATGCAGAACTGACGGAATATCTGTGGCCGATTGTTCGGGAAATGATAAAGACCTGTATTGAAAATTCTCAGAACCAGATTGTGGAGGGCTGCTATATTCCGTTTGGTTGGGAAAAAGATTTCTCCCTTGAAGATTTGCGACAAATCAAGTATATCTGTTTAATATTCAGTAAAAAATATATAGAAACTCATTTGGATGATATTCTTCGATTTGAAAAAGTAATAGAGAAACGATTGTCTTCTGATGTAATCTTAGACGAGATAATAAAAACAAACGAGTATAACTTGGAACAATGTGTGTTACGACACTATAACCATATTCTGATTGATGATACTTATCAAATTGACATTGAATGCATATAGTTTTTTGATTGGAACATTGTAGTTTTGAATATTTGTTCTAACTTTGCATTTAGAAGGGTTATTTGACAGCATAGCAACGCAAAACGCTGAAATTCGCACAGTTGCCAAATCGTTACCTCTATTTCTCAAATAATTCGCTAAAAGTTTATTCTTCAATCGGTTAAGTCAAACCGATAAAAATCTAAATAATATTTTAATAGAATAAGAGGCTGTTTTTAATTAATTTTCTCTATATTCGCACTAAAATTAGAGAAAATTAAAAGCAAAGGTGGCAGCTGGAACTTCTCATACAACTATAAGTATTAAGCTCAATGAGCAAGGGTTTCATGATATTTTCAATAAATATTATGTAACTCTATGCTTATTTGCCAATCAATATACAGAAAACCAAGAAACTTCAGCAGATATTGTACAAGATTCATTTGCCAAACTATGGCAAATAAGAGAAGATTTTTTTTTATCTGCATCAGGTAAAAGCATTTTTATATACAGCTGTACGCAATAAAGCACTCAATGAACTGGAGCATTCAAAAGTAGTATATGAATACGCTCAAAATGTCATCGAAAAGAAAAAGGATTCCTTTTTTCACGATGCAATCGTTGAAGAGGAAACTTATCGTATCGTTTCTGAAGCCATAAATAAATTACCTGACCAAATGAAAGCCATTATGCAACTATCTCTGGAAGGGAAAAAAAACGCAGAAATAGCAGACAGACTAAACATATCTACAGAAACAGTCCATACATTAAAGAAAATAGCCTACAAGAAACTCAGAGAGAATTTGAAAGACTACTATTACTTCCTCTTGTTCTTTATATAAAAAGACATTAATTTGTTTTTTTTCAAAAAAAAAGTCGTTTTATTATTCACCCAAATTTCAAACAGACCTGTTTTATTATAAAAGAGATAAAAAACAGGTCAAAATATGATAAAACAAGATTTCTATATAGCCAACCTCATAGCAAGGTATCTGTCGGAAGAAATAACCCCGGAAGAAACAATAAAACTAACTGCTTGGAGAGAAGAATCTACAGCGCACGAGATTTATTCAAGAAAATTTGTGATGAAGAAAACCAAAAGCAACATTCCGGAAAAATACGGCATTCAATCCTTCATCCGGATGGAAAGAAGTGGAAAAGCGAATCAAAAGAAATAATAACAGAAGCAGATATATCAAAATAGTAAGTTATGCCGCAATCATTCTGTTACCTGTCCTTTTTGTAAGTATTTCCATGAAATTCACCTCGCCCGTTTCTCTTTCGGACAAACAGTTCATCGCACAATCCATTCTACCTGGGGAATCCAAAGCTATTCTGACATTGGAGGACGGCCAGACAATCCATATAAATAAAGAAACAGAGAGTCTGCTTGAGAAAATAGACGGAGCCCGAGTCCACATGGACTCTACAATGCTGAATTACCAAGTAACATCAAAAACAGCCCCAAAAAACAAGCCTGTATATAATAAAGTGGAAACTCCACGAGGTGGAGAATATGCTCTATTGTTAAGTGATGGAACAAAAGTGCATCTGAACGCAATGACCAGTCTCCGCTTTCCTGTGACATTTGATAACGGTCCACGCAAAGTGGAACTGGAAGGCGAGGCCTATTTTGAAGTCTGCAAAACAGGGCAACCATTTATAGTATGCACTCAAGGCATGCAAGTAGAAGTGTTGGGAACCACATTCAACATCTCTGCTTATCCACAGGAAGAGTATCAGACAACTTTGGTAAACGGTTCTGTCAAAGTAAATACAGAAACTGGAGAAAGCTGTATTTTAAAGCCTTCCCAGCAAGCTACCATCAGCCTCGGAAACAGCAGCATACAGATACGCATGGTAGATGCCGGATTTTATACTTCATGGATAAAAGGAAAAATTCATTTCAAAGACCAGCGATTGGAAGATATCATGAAAATACTATCACGCTGGTATGACATGGAAGTAATTTTTGCCAATGAGAAAATAAAAGACCTACGCTTTGGATGCAATGTAGATCGGTATTCGGAAATCACTCCATTTGTACGTTTGTTGGAAGAGACTCAAAAAGTACACGTAAAAGTCAATAACAAAACAATCACATTCTATAACTAATAAAAATGATGTATTATGGACAAAAAACACAACTACACCAATCACGGTAAAAGTAGTAAACGTTTGTGGATTACGTTCCTATTTTTCTGTATCATTACCACAGGTTTTATGCAGGCTGCCAACAAAGTGTTTGCACAAGCCACTGTCACAGCCTCATTCAAGAATGCCACGTTGAGTGAAATTCTTTGGGAAATCCAAAGACAAACCGACTTTACTTTTGTATACAGCACCAATGATGTAAAACAAATAAAAGTCCAAAACCTAAATGTAAATAACGAAAAAATAGCCAATGTGTTGATAAATGTCTTATGAATAGCGGTTTGACCTATTCAGTTCACAACGGCGTTATTGCTATCAAGCAAATTGAAGAAAAAGAGTCTGCTGTTCCTCAACAGAAAACAACATTAACCGGTACAGTACTGGATGAGACGGGAGAACCTATTATTGGAGCGAATATCTTAGTCAAAGGTACTACGAATGGAACTACTACAGATTTGGACGGGCACTTCTCATTAGATATAGACCGTATACCTGCCACTTTGATTATCTCCTATATAGGTTATGCCAAGCAGGAAATTAAAGCCACTGCCGGAAAGATACTGAAAGTAGTCATGGCTCCTGATAATAATATTATGGAAGAAGTGGTTGTTACCGGTTATGGTACTTTCAAGAAATCGGCATACGCAGGTTCTGCTTCTACTGTGAAGACAGGAGAATTAAAAGATTTACCCGTAGTTTCATTCTCCAGTTTGCTAGAAGGTAATGCTCCCGGAGTACAAGTCACTTCCAGTTCAGGTCAGCCTGGTGCCTCCACTTCTATCCGTATTCGTGGTATGGGTTCTTTCAATGCAAGCAATTCTCCACTATACGTAATCGATGGTGTTCCCGTCCAATCCGGTTCTGTTGCTGCTACCAGCTCCGACTCCGGATTTGACATAATGTCTACATTAAACAACTCGGATATTGAAAATATTACAGTAATAAAAGATGCTGCAGCAGCCTCCCTTTATGGTTCACGTGCTGCAAATGGAGTTATTTTAATCTCCACCAAGAAAGGAAAAAGCGGAAAAGCACAAATTTCATTAAAAGCAGACTGGGGTAGCAATGATTTCGCAATGGATTATCGCCCGGTTATGGGGGAGAAGAACGACGTGAATATATTTACAATGGATTGATATTATATCAACAACGTAAACTAGCTGATAAAAATCCTAATATATCAGAGGAAGAGCTAATGTCACAAAGTAAAACTTATGCAGATGGGCAAATCGATAAATATGCTCCAATTCCATGGTGTGGTTTCACAGACTGGAATAAAGAGCTTTTCCAAAAGGGACATCATTCTACCTATGAAGCATCACTAGCCGGTGGCAGCGATAAATTTAAATATTACTCTTCTTTATCATATATGAAGCAGAACGGTATTGTACAAGGTTCCGGTTTGGAACGTGTAACAGGGCGTTTGAACGCAGATTTCAGTGCAACAGACAAATTGACTGTAGCGCCAAGATACTTTTCTCAAATGTAAATCAGAGTGTTTATGACGAAGGATTCACTTATACATCTCCTTCTATTCCTCACGTAATTGGGCTACTCCTTCAGATCCGGTCTACAATGAAGATGGCAGTTGGAATCGTAAATTTATTCGTAAAGCCAATGACCGCAACCCCAAATTATCAGCTGAATACGATTATAAACATGAAAAATGCTACGCGCATTCAATACGCTTTATGCCGAATACGAAATCATAAAAAATCTGAAATTCAAAACAACATTCAGTTATGATTACACTACTGTAAAAGGTGAGAAATGGTATGACCCACGTACTTCCAACGGTGAAGATGAAAATGGAGAAGTAGTAAAACGCATAAGAGAATATAAAAAAATGGTATGGAGTAACACCTTAAGCTATTTAACTACTTTCAACAACATTCATCATTTGGACTTTCTTGCCGGATATGAAATTGATGATACCTACAATGACTATTTATCAGGGGAAGCTTACAATTTTACAACTCCCGACAAACATGCCATTAGTAATGGAATGAAAACAGTATCTGTAGGGGGAAGTGATTCAAGGTACAGACTGGTATCCTATTTAAGCCGTTTGAATTACGATTACAAAAATAAATATTATCTAGGAGCTAGTTTTCGTGTTGATGGCAGTTCACGTTTGCACCGTGACAATCGTTGGGGAACATTTTGGTCTGTATCCGGAGCATGGCGTACTATTGAAGAAGAATTTATGCAACCTGTAAAAGATTGGTTGACAGACTTGCGTATAAGAGCATCATACGGTGTAAACGGTACTCTTCCTTCTGATTATTTCGGCTATATGGGATTAAGCTCCATTAGTGGTGGTTACTTGGAGCAACCCGGTATTCAAATGTCCCAAATTGCAAATCCTAATCTGAAATGGGAAACCAATTATAATATGAATATTGGCTTGGATTTTGGTTTTTGGGATCGTCTGAACTTCACGATTGAATATTATACCCGTACAACTAAAAACTTATTAATGGACTGTCCTGTATCCATGACAACAGGATTTAGTAGTTATTTAATGAATATAGGTGAAGTGAAAAATAAAGGTATTGAATTAACTATTAATTCCACTAATATTAAAATAAAAGACTTTAGCTGGAATACAACTTTCAATTTAGGTCATAACTCCAATAAAGTTGTAAAATTAGATGGCGAACAGACACAAATTGTCAGTGGAACCCAAATACACAAAGTAGGAAGTTCTTATCGTACATTCTATGTACAAGAATTTGCGGGCATCAATCCTGAAACAGGAAATCCTCTATTCTATACCAATGAATTGGATGAGAACGGAAATTATATAAAAGAAATTACCGAGAACTCTAAAAATGCACAATTCATTCCTTATAAACATGCAGAACCAACTGTTAACGGAGGTATCTCTAATTCATTGCGTTATAAATGGCTTGATTTAAATTTCTTATTCTCCTATCAATTCGGAGGATATTCTTATGATACTTGGGCACAAAAGACAGAACATGGCGGTTACGATTCCTATGCAAACATTCCGACTTATTATCGTGATAGCTGGAAAAAGCCAGGTGATCAAACCAATATAGAAGTATATATGCCGGGTAAATCATCTTCTGTATCAATGCATAAAATAACAAGTAGCCGCCGTATCCACAGTACTGATTATTTCCGCTTAAAAAATATCACATTCGGCATTACGTTACCTAAAGAATGGACAAATAAAATCAATATAGGAAATGTTCGTTTTTATGCATCAGCAAGCAATTTATGGACATGGGCGGCCTATGACAATTATGATCCTGAAGCTGTTAGTGCCGGTAGTGCAACTCAAACCACACCGCCTTTAAAAACCGTTACTTTTGGTCTCAACATCAATTTTTAACCACTAAAAAACAACAATATGAGAACATTACATAATTTTTTTATCAATAGTCTTATCCATCGGATTGTTTACTTCATGTGGAAACGATTGGTTGGATTTAGAACCGTCCACACAAATTCCAACAGAAACGAGTATCAAATCTCTCTCCGACATTGATTATTCACTAAACGCCATTTATGCGACAATGCGTAATGCCTATGCGTATTCCGGGCGTTTAATCTACTACGGAGATGTAACAGGAGATGACATGCAAGCTGTACAATCAACTTGTAGAACAGCTCACTATTACCAAATGGATTGGTTACCTGCAAATGGACCAAGTACACACTGGTCATATCTTTATTCCATCATTCAAAACTGTAATGTAATTTTAGACGGCATTGACAATATCGAAATTCTTCCAAACGATGAAGATGAGCATATCTTCCGCAATGATTTGGAAGGACAAGCATTAGCAATACGTGGTCTGGCCCTTTTTGACCTTACGCGCTTCTTCGGATATACTTATTTAAAAGATAACGGAGCCTCTTTAGGAGTACCTATCATCACTTCAGCATCAGCCACTGCCGACAGTAGCCTTCACGTAACACTGTAGCTGAATGTTATGATCAAATAATCAAAGACTTAAAGAATGCGGCTAGTTTAATGATACCCACATATTCATGGTCAGGTACTAGTTTGAATCAAAAAGATTTATCCTTAAATAAGAAAGGTAAAATCAGTAAATGGGGCACATTAACTTTGTTAAGTCGGGCATATCTGTATATGGGGAAGAACAGTGAAGCTTTACAAGCTGCAGAAGAAGCAATAAAAGGATCGGAAGCCAATAAATACCAATTATGGAATACCGAAGAATATCCCACTGTATGGGGTACGGAAGCCTCCGAAGCAAATCCGGGAGAAATTCTCTTCGAAATAGTCAATACTACTACCGAAAGCCCCGGCAATGAAAGTATGGGATATCTAACTTCTCCAAAAGGATATCAAGATATGTGCATTACAGTCAGTTTTTATCACCATCTGTTAGAAACGCCTAATGATGTACGCATTAAGTTATTAGTTAATCAAGACAAAAAAGTAATGTATTTGAATAAGTATCAACCACAACCTGGAGAAAATATTATGGATGCCAATATTCCTATAGTACGTCTTTCCGAAACTTACTTAAATGCAGCCGAAGCAGCCGTGAAAAACGGAGATGCAACAAAAGCTGCAAAATACCTGAAAGCCATCGCACTCCGAGGAAATCCGGACTATACGATGCCCGCAAAGGTTACCCTTGATGATGTTCTAGAAGAACGCAGGAAAGAACTCATTGGTGAAGGGCACCGCATGTTTGACTTATTACGTAATACTTACGAGTAACTCGTATTAACGAAACAGACGATATGATGAAAGAGGTAGTGCATTTCGCTGACGAAAAAACATCTATGGATTTCGACAGAAACTATTATCGTACAATATTACCTATTCCTCAAAAAGAAATTAATGCTAATTCTAATATTGTACAAACACCAGAATATCTGAAATAATAGTCAACACAAATTGATAAACTCTAACTGAATTATAAATCAAATCGATGACAAGCAAGACTAATTTTATCAACTACTTTCTTCTTGCATTTACCCTCGCATTCATCAGTTCCGGCCTTAGTGCCGGAACTCTTGATTTCAAAGACAAGAAGAAAGACAAAGAGAAAAAAGAAGAATTAACAGCCGACGGTCCATACGTATTGTATCAGCCTGACGGCCAAATCAGAGTAATCAATGTAGATAAGAAAGGGAATATCATTGATACCACTTATACCACATTACCTCAAAACTTTACCCTGCATGTGACAGACCACAAAGGCAGGTTTCCATTTGATGTAAAACTACACCCGGTAAAACGTCCCGGATGGAATTATCCCCAGGCAGACAAAGTTTTTGTCATGTCCGACCCTCATGGAAGGCTGGACTGTGTAATCAGCCTGTTACAAGGCAACCATATCATTGATAAAGACTACAAATGGAGCTTCGGGAAAAACCATCTGATGATTATCGGTGATATTTTTGACAGAGGAAAAGATGTACCGCAAATCTTCTGGCTATTCTACAAACTGGAAGAGGAAGCAGCCAAAGCCGGAGGACACGTATCGTTCATGCTGGGAAATCATGAACGATGGTACTAGCCAATGACCTCCGATACACCAAAGAAAAATATAAAATATTGGCTGAAAAACTAAAGATGAAGTACCCCCGGCTATTCGGTCCTGATACCGAACTGGGCAGATGGTTGGGAACCCGTAACACCATGCAAATGATAGGTAACGACCTATATGTGCATGCCGGACTAGGCAAAGACTTCTATGACAAGAACTTGAGCATCCCCACTGTCAATGAAGAAATGAGCAAAGGACTATTTATGACGAAAAAAGAACGTAAAGCGCTTTCTCCACTCACAGCCTTCCTGTATGGAAACAGCGGGCCCATCTGGTATCGCGGACTGGTACGCACCGATGTCAAATACAATCCGCTGGTAAAAGACTCCCTAGAAATGCTTATGGACCGTTATAAGGCAAAACACATTATTGTGGGACATACCATTTTCAAAGATATTTCCACTTTCTATAACGGAAAGGTTATCGGAGTAAATGTAGACAATAAAGAAAACCGGGAAAAAAAGCGCGGACGTGCCATGCTGATTGAAATAATCAGTATTTTGTCGTTGGTGACAAAGGTATACAAAGACAATTAGAATAAAGACAATACACCAAATCCTACCGGTGGTTTTCCAAACTCTCCTGACAACTTTCCTATTTGTCAAGAGAGTTTTTCTTTTTCCTTTTTTGCTAGTTTCCTCCTTTTATTTTATACCTTTGTTCCTCATAATAACTAACCTTATAAAACGAAATGAAATCTATCCGAGAACTATACCGCATCGGCACCGGTCCGTCCAGCAGTCATACTATGGGACCGCGCAAGGCTGCTGAAATCTTCTTAGGAAAACATCCCGAAGCCAAAGCTTTTCAAGTTACTCTTTATGGAAGCCTCGCCGCTACCGGTAAAGGACACATGACCGATGTAGCCATTTTAGATACATTGCAACCGCATGCGCCTACAGAAATTATCTGGAAAGCCATGTCTTCTATCCGTTTCATCCCAATGGGATGACTTTCAAATCTTTGAATGAAAAAGGAAAAGTGACAGATGAATGGACTGTTTTCAGTGTAGGCGGAGGTGCTCTAGCCGAAGAAGGGCACGACAAAGGCTCAACTCCGGAAATCTATGATATGAACCGTATGAGTGAAATCCTCTACTGGTGTGAACGTACCGGGCGCAATTACTGGGAATACGTCCAGCAATGTGAAGACAAAGACATTTGGGACTATCTGGCAGAAGTATGGAAAACCATGAGAGAAGCCATTGAGCGTGGTTTGGATCAAGAAGCGTATTACCCGGCCCACTTAATCTGCGCAGAAAAGCCTCCACCTATTATATTAAGGCAAAAGGTTATAAGGACAATCTGCGTTCCGCGGGTTAGTCTTCTCATACGCTCTGGCAGTCAGTGAAGAAAACGCCTCAGGTGGCAAAATCGTCACAGCCCCTACTTGCGGATCATGCGGAGTGGTTCCGGCTGTACTTATCACTTGCAAAAAGCCGTGACTTCAGCGATATGCGGATTTTAAGAGCACTGGCTACTGCCGGATTGATAGGAAATATAGTAAAACACAACGCCTCCATTTCCGGAGCCGAAGCCGGTTGCCAGGCAGAAGTAGGAGTGGCCTGTTCAATGGCATCCGCCGCTGCCAGCCAATTATTCGGAGGTAGCCCGGCCCAGATAGAGTATGCAGCCGAAATGGGCTTGGAGCATCACTTGGGAATGACTTGCGATCCGGTATGCGGATTGGTACAAATCCCTTGTATCGAAAGAAATGCCTATGCGGCAGCCCGAGCTCTTGACGCCAATATCTATTCTGCCTTTACAGACGGTAATCACCGTGTATCCTTTGACAAAGTGGTGGAAGTAATGAAACAGACCGGCCATGATCTTCCTTCCTTATATAAAGAAACCAGCGAAGGTGGTCTGGCAAAGGATTACGAGCCGATGGATTAATAACAGGGAAAAGACCGAGAACTGTATTTATAATACATAAAAGGGTGAATCAGAACTCGTTGCGACCATCATTTTCAATGCTGATAATAAAAAGATAGTTCAATTTGTTCCTGATACACCCTCTTATGGCATCATTACTATAATGAGAGATAGTTCCCCTATTACAGAAAAAATCTTTTTTAATCGCTCAACTTCAAGAATCCTCCAAACTGATCAAAGTCTACTTCCAATCCATTTTCCAATGTCAGTTCATATCCCTTGCGGTTACGTTCTATCTTCACCGTTTTATGCCCGTTATAATTAGCCTTCATATATTTAGAAATAGCCTGAGGGATAAAAGTAGAAGGAACCGCCTTGTTCTTGCAATCTATCTCAAGCCACTCTCCCTTTGAATTGAACTCCAATTCAATGCCATCGGCCAATTTTACATCATAGGAAGTGCTCTGAAACAAGTCCTTTTCAATCTTGATATACGCAACTTAGTCTGAGAGAAATGTTTGCCAATCATTTCACGTGCGGCAACAGGAAGCTTATTCACATCGCGGGTCACGACATCGCCCGCCATGGCGAACTGAAGAGAGCATACCAGCATAGCCATTAAAAATAAAATCTTTCTCATAATCTAATTTATTCTTTAGTTAGTTAATGCCATACCAACAACTAACCGCCTAAAAAGATTATGACGCGAAAAATTATTCCTGTATTTTAGATTTAATTAAGGCTGTCTCCCAACATAGGAGGAAGCTCCTCCATATCCTCATTTTTAGATATGCTCATTTTTCCTTCAGGAGTAATAGTGATAGAGAAAGGAATATACAAATCTGTCTGAGGATAACTCACACTGGCAGCCAATATGATATTTTTTCCCTCACGGGTCTTCTCTTCATCAAATACCACGCCCTCCAATATAAAATGACGGAGATGATCAGCACTTACGAATCCTGAGAAACTTTGCTTGGTAAAAGTTTTGGCAAAGACCCGACTCCCATTTTCACGGGAAATTCTAACGACGATACGATTATCGGCAAAAATCCCCAAATCACTTTTGACTGAAGGCAGGGAATCACTGGGAGCACGCTCTATAAACAAATTATATTTTTTTCCGCCACTGACAATATGCTGGTCAATACGTGAAACCTGCATACGCTGCAAACCTGTCACATGATCCACACTGTCTATCTGGAACATCAATTGTTCTGCATCAACGGAAGTCTCTTTCTTACCTCCGCAAGCGGCCATTACAACCAGTAAAACGACAAATAAAAAATATATCTGTTTCATCTAAATCTCGATTTCTAGGTGACAAAGTAACAAAAAGTAACGGACACTCACAAGAAAACCTCTATAAAAAGCGAAAACCGGGCAATATCACATTGGCCGGCCTTCAGAGAAAACTAAAAACTAAACTAAATTATTTATTAAATTAGACTAAACCCAAAAGAAAAGGTTTAATCTCACTTAGAAAAAAAATATTCTTTCTTTGAAAGGCATTCCTACTACAACGCCTTCCAAAAATCCATAAAATTCTTATAAAGCCCATAGCAGACCAACTGATCTTCTTCTTCCAACTCATAATTTTCCTCAAAATGATTCTCCACCTGATGCTCCAATATCGAGATACCCAAACCATTCAGCACTTGCTCCCCTTTTATCAATGCAATGATTTTCATATTGAATTCCGTTTCTAATGACAGATCACTCACCTTATAGCCTACAAAACAAGAAGGAAGTTTGAACTTCATCACATAATGTTCCTCGTCAATCTGAAAAGACTCCACATTGACGTGTAAATCCAATAACCGGACCAAACTGCGTGCCGCTTCTTTCTCCGGCGTCAGAATACTATCTAAATTAAAAGCCTCAAGCACGGTCTTATGCACATCATCTACCGCACGGGCATAGATATGTTTCACTCCTTTCTTTTTCAGCAGTGCCACCACACGCACAGAAGCACCAAAATTCTCGCCGATAGCAACAATAACCACATCCACATCTTTCAGTGGCAGCACACTGAGCGATTGTTCGTCCGTAGCATCAATAATAAAAGAAGTCGCGATTTTGTCCTTCAACACATCCACACGATGCTCGTTTGTATCCACTCCTATCACCTCATGTCCCAATACGGAAAGCTCTTCGGCCAACACACCGCCGTAATTTCCTAAACCAATAATAATGTATTTCATAACTAGTTGATTATGATGTTATCACTCGGATATTTATATTTCGTTATTTTTTTCTGTTTAATAAGGCTGGATATCAAAGTAAGCACCCCTACTCGTCCGATAAACATCAGAACAATGACAATCAGTTTGCTGTCACTTCCCAAAGTAGGTGTCAGATCCAGGCTTGAACCTACCGTACTGAGTGCCGAAGTACACTCAAAAACCAACGCCATCACTGAAGCCTGCGGCTCTAGAATGCTTAAACTAAAGATACCCGCAAAAACAATCAGCAGATAAAGAATCAATGTGGCATTAGAACGCCGGATGGAATCATGAGATAACTCCCTGTTGAAAATATTAACTTTATCGGCACCTATAAGAATAGCACGCAAGTTCAACATGACTACAGCAAACACATTCACCTTCACACCACCGGCCGTAGACTGCGTACCGCCGCCAATCATCATCAGCACCACCATCAGCAGCAACGTCTGCACACTGAAAGTAGTCATGCCCACACTTGAAAATCCTGCCGTACGGGGACAAGTCGCATTAAAGAAGCCCTGCACCCATTTCTCTGTAACCGTCATTCCCGCAAAAGCATGATTCCATTCGAAAATAACAATGGCCACAGTACCCGTCACTAGCAAGATAGCCGTCATAATCAATACAATACGGGTATTCAGGTATATAAATGTATTTTACGGATTGTCCTCTTATTCTTTTTGACATAACGGTGATACAAGCGCTTGCT
>ENA-OQJH01000790-OQJH01000790.1-human-gut-metagenome-genome-assembly--contig:-NODE-790-length-15574-cov-1.715997_pt1 | contig 15574 bp, 22 predicted proteins | sample MGYA00242597_ERZ504763 | MGnify/ENA primary metagenome ERZ504763 (study PRJEB26092, sample SAMD00036359) | human gut metagenome | host: Homo sapiens | study: EMG produced TPA metagenomics assembly of... | reverse complement strand
CACATGATCAGAACATCATACATCTCCTTCATTTCCTGCCTTCCTGTGTTCAGCATTTTATTTTGCTTTAAATTCATCCCATGAATATATTTTATATTTATCATATATGACAATATAAGTCAATGTATTTCTGATTTTCTTTGTAAATTTATAGGATAAATTCAATCTATAGTCAACAAATGGATCTCTGATACGTTCTCAGTATATATTGCAGCAAAAAAGCAGCCATTACCCATTTTTGAGTAAGGCTGCTTCTTGCTGATATTTTCGCTGAATTTTACTCTTAAAGATAAATTTGGCAGATCACAGATATTATTCTGTAACCAGAGCTGCTGCTACATCTTTGCCCTTTGCACCGTCTTTGATGATGAACAGTTCGTTGGTATCAAAACCAGCGTCCTTCATAACAGCGATCGCGGTCTTTGCACACTTGTTACCGCTGTAGCAGAGAATGTATACAGGCTTGGAAGAATCCATGGTCTGTGCCAGTTCGTACATTGCCTTCTGTGCATCTGCGCTCTCAAAATCTTTTAATCCGCACTGCAGGGATCCCTTTAAATGTCCCTGTGCATAGGTGTCATCATCACGTACATCTAAGAACTGAACGTCATCGCTGCCTACTGCTGCAACTGCGTCTTTGCCATCTACATACTGCCAGTCAATGTCTTCTTCTGTACGGTTTCCGCCGAAAGTTACCTCTGCTGCAGCCTCAGACTCTTCTGCCTTTGCTCTGCTGCTGTGGTTCAGCTGCTGTAGTCTCAGCTGCAGTTGTTGCTGCTGTGGTCTGTGTAGATGCAGAATTGCCACATCCGGTTGACATAACGACTGCTGCCGCTGCTGCTAAAAATAAAACTCTCCACTGCTTCTTCATAATAAAGTTCCTCCTTGTGAATAAAAAATATATTTATTTATAGTTTAAAACCGGTTCCAGATGTTCTCGATCCGGCTTAAAAACTCATCAGAAAGATATACTTCCAGTTTATCAAAGGTCGACTGGTTGAATATTTCTTTATCTGGCTGCTGATACTGTACCCATGCCATAGCACACCAGGTGATCCCACGCAGGCAGGTGACCGGAATATAAATGTAAGTCCGTTTCTTTAAGCCTGTGGTATCAAAGCGGCCATTTACTTTTTCTCTATATGTATCTAAAAAGGCATCCATCTGCTCCTGATCCAGGATCACATCTGTTTTCCAGAAGTAGTTGTAGGTGCCAGGAAATGTCCCAGATCCTGAGCCGGATCTCCATATAATGGCTTTTCCCAATTCTACCAGATTACGCCTCTTTTTCATTATCTATCTCTGTCATTAACAAGAAATTGGTAGAATTTAACTCTGTATTGATACAGCAGTGATAAGGAATATCTGACTTTAAACTTTTCACTGCCTTCCACCCCTGATCCAGCAAGCTGCGGATCCTGCGCTTTTTCTGCTCATCCCCCAGGTCTGACTCCATATAGGTCTTTACCATGGCCTCACACTCTTCCAGTATGGCTTTTAAAGGTTCTTCTGGCCGGACCAGGGAATGGGCTTCCGGCATTTTTACACTGTGTATATCCGCCAGACAGCCTGCGGCAGAAAACAGTTCTGTTTTATAATCCAGACTATGTCCTGGCAGAAATTCCATGACCATAACACCATAGGGAAGATTTTTGCAGCTTCCGTCTGCATAAATAGCTTTTGGCGTACGCCGGAGTTTTCCAACAGCTTCAATGCCTTGTATTCATAAAGGATCTGGTCTTTTAAATGCATCTGGCTGCCAAAATTGATCCTCAATACCAGCTTTTTTCCAGTTATGGGATGAATAAAGGTATAATTGCGGTTGTATTCTCCCTGAGCCAGCATGGTATAGTTTTCTGTCACCTGTCCAGCAGTCCCATTCTCTCCCGGTACTCTTTTGTTTGAACGTATTCTTTTAATCCTTTTGTCCGTTTCATGACCTGAAGCTCACCTACCTTACATCCCGGTATAACCGTCGATCTTCTCTATGGGAACATGATCCCGGTACATTTTCCTTAACCGGTTCATTTTCCACATTAATTTTAATTTGGGTATCGTACCTTTTGGAAAACGGCGGTCCGATGTATAGATCCGCCTTTTTGCCATTCCCAGCCGTACTCCCATTTCTTTTAATGTCAATGAAACTGATAATCTTCCATGACCGGAATCACCGGGAATTTTCCCGCCTGAAAAAACAGCTCCCTGTCAATGAATATTCCCTGATCTCCAAACATCACCTTCCGATCCTTGATCCTGTGATTGGAAATGACCCGGCAGGTAAACATAAAGAAATTCCCGGAATGAAAGGCGATCCCAAAACAGCCCGCGCTGTGGTCTTTCATCACCCGGCGGATCTCTTCTAATGGTCTTGGGGGCAGTTCACTGTCACAGTGAAGGAAAAACAGGATATCTCCATGGCTTTCCTCTGCTCCCAGATTCATCTGATTGGCCCGCCCTTTTTCAGAACGGAGCAGTTTAAAATCCGGTCCGATCATTTCCGGCGTCCCGTCTGTGCTTCCTCCGTCTACAAAAAGGATCTCACAGCGGGAGCGGTAGGGATACAGCTGCTTTTTCATAGCTTCTATGGTCTTTGCCTCGTTATAGACCGGAATGATCACAGATATTTTTACATTTGCTGCCAGATACCGGCCTGTATGGCTGTTCTGAAGTCTCCTGTCCTGACGCATCCGCCATCTGTAACATTGAAGGTCCTCCGGCGTATCCATATCCTGATGTTTCGTTGTAAATCCAACATTTATTCCTGCATCTGAAAGTTCTTTTAAAGTATCTTCAAACACATGGCTGTGACCATATTGCTTTAAGCCAAAGGCCTCAGGTATGGGCCGCTTCATACCAACCAGATGATAGCCGCCGTCTGCCGTTCTTCCAAAAACAGCGTCTTTTTCTTTCAATACCTGAAAAGCCTTTTCCAGATCCGGGCTGCTGACTTCTGGAATATCTGTCCCCATAAGAAGCAAACGTCATATCCCAGCCCCAGAACATATTCCAGACTGTGATACATCCTCTGCCCCAGGGACTCTCCTGCCTGTGGAAAATATTCTTTCTGCTTCCCAAGGATATCCTTAAGTTCCTTCACATCCCCGTCTTCAGGTGCATAGCACACAAAACAATCTGCTTTTACTTTTCTGCACTGTTCACTGATATCTTTCAGAAAACAGGTATGAAGCTTTGCGCACTGCTTTGGTGAAAAATAGGGCATCAACCGGGTTTTTGTCTTTCCCGGTACCGGAATCCTTGTAAAAAGGATCAGCGCCTGTTTCATTTACACCAGCTCCTCTAAAATAGACAGCACATCCAGAACAATCTGCGGACAGAGATCAAACATAAGGCCTTTTTCCAGCACCTTATCCATTTCCCCCGGTTTTGAAATATCATGTCCCAGGATCTCACGGCACATATCGGAAGGATATTTTTCCAGAAAACGCTTCTTAAATTCAGCCACTTTTCCTGCCATGACGCCCTTCTGGTCGCCGTCATTTTCTTCACTGTGCCCAAATACCATTCCAAGGACCATTAACGCGCCGGTCACAGCGCCGCAGGTCTCCCCGCACATCATTCCGCCTCCGAAACAGGCTGACATTTTCCTTGCCTGTTCTTTGGTCATTCCCATTTTTTCTGCACATGCGCCGGTCACTACCTGAGAACAGTCAATACCGGCCATAAACAACTGACAGACTTCTTCTTTTGTCATGTTCTTATCCTCTTTTCTTTTTCATATGTTCCATATAAATACTGCGCATCATAAAGATCAGCGCTGACAGGGCAAAGATAATGAGAAGCCCTGTAACAAATAACTTTGCTCCGCCGGTCAACATGCCGCCTACATAAGAATAAACAATGGTTGCAGGCAGCTGTCCAATTCCCGTTGCAATAAAGAAGGAGGAAAAGGACATAGATGTAAGTCCTGCTGCGTAGCTACAATATCAAAAGATACAAAAGGCAGCAGACGGCAGATCAGGATCGTATTTTTTCCGTATTTTTCAAAAAATGTATCGATCTGTGCCAGACCGGAACGGCTGGTCAGCTTTCAGCCACATCACGACCTAAGATTCTTGCAATGTAGAAACAGATTGCTGCGCCTGCCATAGCACTGGACCAGGATAAAATAGCTCCCTTCCACCAGCCAAATAAGTTTGCATTGGCAAAGGTAATAAGAAATGCAGGCAATGGCGCGATAATGGACTGCAGTATCATTAACAGAAAAGATAATGCCGCTGCATAGGCTCCATAGGACGCTACAAAATCGCGAAGCACGGTAAAATCACCGGTTGCAAACATGGCAAAAACACAATTCATGCCCTGGTGTACGGACGGTACTGCCATGTATACAGCTATAGCTGCTACCACGCAAACGATCAGGATCACCTTTTCGATCCATTTATTTTTATTCTTCTTCATACTTCTCCCTCTTCTATCTTCCTGCACGAACCCGGTTCCACAGAGAATGCCTTACATCCGGCACTTCTTCTCTTCCAAGGATCTGTACCAGCAGATGTTTTATATTTTTTCCGCCGGCTCTTGTGAGATTTCCGGCACAGGAGGCACAATACACGCTTGTATTCTGTATACTGCCTGCTGACTTTGCCATTTGACCTGCAAGTTCCGGTTCTTTCAATGCTGCGCAGCCTCCAAGGCCGCAGCAATTTGCGCTGGAAGGATCTTCGGTTCTGCTGTCAGAAATGACCGTATTCTGTTTTAAAGTTCTCTCTTTTCACGTTCCGGACATGGAAGGAAAATATTCTGCTCTTCCATGATCCTGTTTCCCAGCCCCAGTTCCTGTAATTTTTCGTAAATACTGATCACCGGAACAGAAAGTTTGTCTTTCAAAAAAGCATAACAGTTTGGACAGACCATAACCACTTCTCTTACCCCCGCTTCCAGGAGCTTTTTATTTAAGCGTTCCAGGATCACTGTTTCTTTTTCTTCCAGTCCCAGCTCGGCTATCGGCTTCCCACAGCAGTCAAATACAGAAAATGCATCTGCTTTTTCTGCCAGCAGTTTCCCCAGATAACGGGTAGTCTCCGGATAAAAAGAAGGAAAGTTACAGCCGAAAAACAATGCTGTTTTTCCCGTTCCTGTGTATCTGCGGAATTTATAATCTTCTTTCTCCCACAGGAGCATCCCATAACCCTTTTCAGGTATCCTGCCGCCTGCTTCTTTTACCCGGTGTCTTCGGATTTGGAGTACTATTTCCCGTCCATCAATCCCCTGGGGACAGACTTTGGAACATTTTCCACAGAGGAAACAGTGATATGCCATCTTGGAAAGTTTTTCTGTATCTCCGATGGTTAGGTCATATTTCTTTAAAAACTCACAGTTTTCTGTGCATACGCCGCAGTGGGTACAGCCTGTGACCGACTCTTTCATCACATCTCATCTCCATTTTTCAGATCCGTTTTTTCCTGTTCTGCAAGGACTTTTTTCTTTAACAGGACACCTGCTGTTGTTACTGCCACCGCTAATATAGCGGCCCCAAGGAAACAGGCTTTTCTTATACTTGGATCTGCCAGACCTGCTGTTCCAAATGTATACATGGCAGTTCCCGGAAGCATAAAAAGAAAAGTTCCAACCGCATAGGTTTTAAGTGGCATGTCTGTTACCCCATAGGCAAAGTTTTGCAGATTATAGGGAAACAAAGGAACCAGCCGGGTGATCATCAGGATCCAGATCTGTTTTTCCCTGTTTCATCAAACAGTAAGCGGCGCAGATATGGATTTTTTCTGGCAGCTGCCCCTACTGTATCTTTCAGAAAATATCTGCCTAAGAGAAAAGCTGCAACTGCTCCCAAAGTAGCTGCAACTGTACAGCAGATCGTCCCCAACACCGGACCAAACAGCAGTCCCGCAAGGATTGCAAAACTGATCCCCGGCAAAGCGAAAGCTACACTTCCCACTGCGGTAACCACCAGATATATGAAAATGGCAGCAGGCAGATTTTCTACTGTTATATGCTGTAATGCCTGGGTAAGATCCCCATTTAACAGCCGCCCGGACCAGCCAGAATATTTTCCAATCAGGAACAGTAAGATCATCCCTACTGCAAATACATATATTTTTCTTTTACCTGCTTTTTGTTTCTGCACTGTATTTCTCCTGTATACAACGTACAACTATTTTACCATTAATTCCCATTAATGTCCTATTGATATATTTGGTGAATATATGCTATTTATTGATATTTTCTATAAATATATTTATAATCAGACAACAAAAACGCGCCATTGGCGCGCTTTTTTCTATACATGGTCATCTCTTATTCTTTTCTGTACCGGTTGTGGTTATACATCAAATGAAAATACATTTCCTGTCTTGCATCTTCTCCCCGTCCATCACGGATGGCTTCAAAAATGCGCCTGTGGGACAATAAAGTCTGCTCATATTCTGTTTCTTCCACAGAGTCCGCAAAAACACGTACTCCCTCTGTGATCACCGGGATCAGATTGGTCATAACACGGTTGTGGGAACAGGTTGCGATCTGGGCATGGAACTGGGAGTCTTTTTCGGAATAATCCTTTTTATCCCGGATCAGTCCTTCCAGTTCTTTTAAAATGTATTCCAGTTCTTTGATTTCTTCTTCTGAACCATTCTGGGCTGCAAGCGCTGCAAGTGCCGGTTCCAGGATCAGTCTTGCCTGGAGCAGATCTTCGGTCAGCTGGCGTCTGTCATCCATCATAAAGAAGCCTAACGGATCATCTGCCACCCCGTTTTTGTCGGAAATAAAGGTTCCTGAGCCTGACGGATGGTAACGATATTCCGGGACATAAGGATACGCAGGGCCTCCCGCACTGTGTTTCGCCCGACCCCCAGTGTTTCCACCAGTTCCGCCTCTGTAGGCAGTTTATCTCCCGCTCCGTAACCTTTCTCCTGGATCATTTCCAAAAGGTTCTGGGCTGTTTTTTCTGCTAAGGTCTGTTTTTCTGTATATTTCATTTCCATAGATCCTGTTTTTCTTTCTTCTCAGACTTTATAGATCTGGTATCCGGCTGCTTTGGACAGACGGTTCATAATGGCCTGTCCTAAATGATCCTGACTGAAGCTTTCGGAATAAATATAGTCTACTTTTAAATCATCAAATTCACGAAGGAGGGCATACAGGTTATGGGCTACAGATGCCTGGCTCTTTCTGGCACCGATGCTGCGTACCTCCCCCTCCGGATAATGGGATCTTGACTCATCGGTACAGATGATGCCTACTTTGTATCCTGCATCTATTTTTTCTTTTGCCAGTTTCCACACAGTTTCCACCATAGCGTTTACCTGCTCCGTGTCATGGCAACGGCTTCCCCTGTTTTTCTGGCTTCTGCCACATTTGCAGGTTCCACCAGAGTCAGATCTGCCTTTGGAGCATAATGTTTATATTTCATGCCTGGTGCTTTTGGGCGGACACCAGCTGCCATCGGTCCTAAGATAGCCGGGTCAATGGTCACTTCCCCTAAAACATCTTTTAACATTTCCATGGTAATAGCACCTGGACGTAAAACTGCAGGAACATCACCGGAGACATCTACAATCGTAGACTCCACACCGATCCCAACAGGACCACCGTCAATGATCATCTCAATCTTGCCGTTTAAATCCTGCCATACATGATCAGCAGTAGTAGGGCTTGGACGGCCGGAAGTATTGGCGCTTGGCGCTGCTACCGGCACACCAGCCAGTGCGATCAGACGGTTTGCAACCGGATCAACTGGCATACGCACTGCTACTGTATCCAGTCCACCTGTGGTTCCATAAGGTACAATATCACTCTTTGGGAAGATAATAGTCAACGGACCTGGCCAGAACGCATCCATTAATTTCTTTCCTGCTTCCGGGATATATTTTACCAGTGGTGTAACTTCCGCTGCACAGGATACGTGAGCGATCAGAGGGTTGTCGGAAGGTCTGCCTTTTGCAGCGTAGATCTTTCCTGCCGCTTTCTCATCCAAGGCATTTCCCCCTAAACCATATACAGTTTCTGTTGGAAATGCAACAAGACCTCCGTCACGTAAGATCTGGGCAGCTTCTTTTAATTCTTCATCATTTATATTTTTGGTATCACTTATTTTAATTCGTTTGGTTTCCATAGTGAATTTCTCCGTTTATGTGTGCTTTTTGCTTATAGACTCAGGTTCCCTGCGCTGACGCAGGCAAAACCCACCTTCAGAGTATAGCATATTTCCAAAAGAAAAAACAGTCGTGAGAACACTAACATTCTCACGACTGCCTAAAATCAGCCTGAAGCCTTTTATTTTAAATCTTTTATTTCCCTACAGTTCCAATACGGACTAACGCACGGTGAAGCTTTGCTTCTGCCAGCTTTACTTCTTTGTCATCCATACCGGACTGGCTCAGTTTATCTTCTGCCTCTTTTTGGCTTCTTCAGCACGGGCTACGTCGATGTCTTCGCTCCACTCCCAGGTAGTTGGGATCAGACGGCATTCGCCGTTCATCATGGTCAGCATTCCGCCGATGCAGGCTGCTTTCCTTTCTGTTCCGTCCTCTAATACTACATGGGCTGTTCCCATTCCAATGGCCGTGCAGTAATTCATATGGCGGGCCAGAATGGCAAGGTCTCCGTGGATGGTACGGCAGGATACGCTCTGTACCTGGCCGTCAAATACATTTCCGTCCATGGTCGCGATCTGTAAATGGAAGGTCGTCATATACCTGTTCCTCCCTTCTACTGCTGCTGTTTTGCTTTTTCGTATACATCATCAATGGTGCCCGCAAACAGGAAGCAGCTCTCCGGGATGTCATCGCATTCGCCGTCTAAGATCTTCTTAAATCCGCGGATAGTCTCTTTCAGTGGCACGTACTGGCCTTTCATACCTGTGAACTGCTCTGCTACGGAGAAGCTCTGGGATAAAATCTCTGTACCTTACGTGCTCTGGATACGGTCAGCTTATCTTCTTCAGAAAGTTCGTCCATACCCATGATGGCGATGATATCCTGCAGTTCCTTATAACGCTGCAGCACTCTCTGTACGGAACGTGCTACCTGATAATGCTCTTCGCCTACTGTCTCAGGGGACAGAATACGCTGGTAGAATCCAGAGGATCTACTGCAGGGTAAATACCCTGGCTGGCAATATCACGAGAAAGTACGGTGGTTGCATCCAGATGGGTGAATGTGGTTGCAGGAGCCGGGTCAGTTAAGTCATCCGCAGGTACATATACAGCCTGTACGGATGTGATGGATCCCTTCTTGGTAGAAGTGATACGCTCCTGTAAAGCACCCATTTCTGTTGCCAGTGTTGGCTGGTAACCTACTGCGGAAGCATACGGCCAAGGAGCGCGGAAACCTCAGAACCAGCCTGGGTGAAACGGAAGATGTTATCAATGAACAGAAGCACGTCCTGATTTTTAACATCACGGAAGTACTCTGCCATGGTAAGGCCTGAAAGGGCAACTCTCATACGTGCGCCCGGCGGCTCGTTCATCTGACCATATACTAAGGCAGTTTTATCGATAACGCCGCTTTCCTGCATTTCTCCGTAAAGGTCGTTTCCTTCACGGGTACGCTCTCCTACACCGGTGAATACGGACAGACCGCCGTGTGCAGTTGCTACATTGTGGATCAGCTCCATGATAAGGACTGTCTTACCTACACCTGCACCTCCGAACAGACCGATCTTACCACCCTTTGCATAAGGCAGATCAGGTCTACGACCTTGATACCTGTTTCCAGGATCTCAGTTGCAGGTGTCTGCTCTTCGTAAGACGGAGCCTGGCGGTGGATCGCCCAGCGCTCTTTTGCTTCCGGAGCAGGTTTATTGTCTACAGGATCGCCTAACAGGTTAAATACACGTCCCAGGCACTCATCGCCTACAGGTACGGTAATAGGGCTTCCTGTATCTACTGCGTCTGTACCACGCACAAGTCCATCTGTAGAACTCATGGCGATGCAGCGCACTACGTCATCACCGATCTGCTGCGCAACTTCTGCGATCAGCTTATGACCGTTGATGTCGATCTCAATCGCGTTCAGCAGTGCAGGCAGTTCCCCTTCCTTGTACCGGATATCCAGTACCGGTCCGGTAACCTGCACCACCTTTCCAATGTGTTTCTCTGTCATATATCTATCTCCTCTTTAAGGCTCCTCTGCACCAGCTACGATCTCAGTGATCTCCTGGGTTATGCTGGCCTGACGGGCACGGTTGTAATACAGGCTGAGCTGTTCGATCATCTCTCCTGCATTCTTGGATGCGGCATCCATTGCTGTCCTTCGCGCTGCCAGCTCACTGGCAACAGACTCGCACATGGCACCATATACCATACCAGCCAGATACTCCGGCACGATGGCGTCAAACACCGTTTCGCTGTCCGGCTCATATAAGATCAGGGAATGGATCTGTTTCATATCCTTTTCTTCCCCTGAAAGGTCTTCTAACGGAAGCATGGATGATACACCCGGCTTCTGGGAAAGCATGGAGACAAAGTTGGTATAGCCAAGGGCTGCATGACCGAATTCACCGGCCTTGAATGCCCTGCACAGTAAGGCTGCGATCTCAAAGCAGTCAGATACAGAGATATCTCCTGCCTCTGCGAAGTCTTCCGTTACCAGCTGTATGCCCCTGCGCTTGTAGTATTCCACTGCTTTCTTTCCGATTGGAAGTACGCAGTAGTCTTTCCCGGCAGTTTCGCTCTCCATTTCCTTAAACAGGTTGGAATTGTATCCACCTGCCAGTCCTCTGTCACCGGCGATCACTACATAGCACCATTTTTCACTTTTGCTCTTCTTTGTATACACGGAAGAAAGGTCTGTGTTGCCTGCAGCGATCTGTTTCAGTGTGTTTTCCAGAGTGTGGAAATAAGGCCGGCTTGCGTCTGCCCGTTCCTTTGCCTTACGCAGCTTGGAGGATGCCACCAGTTCCATTGCTTTGGTGATCTGCATGGTGCTCTGTATGCTCTTCATACGGAGCTTCACGGCTTTCATATTTGCAGCCATGTGTTCCCTCCTTATAATTCATATCATCAGCCCCCGCGCCCCCAAAATGAAGGCAGCAGGGGACCCGATATCACTCTTATCTGGTCTTTAAGAACCGGTCGGTATAGTCAGCTAAAGCAGCTTTTAACTTCTCTTCTGTCTCGCCTTCCAGTTTTCCGGTGGTACGGATACCTTCCATAGCAGCTACGCCCTGTGCGTCACTGTCAAGGAATGTATAAAGTCCTTCTTCATATGCCTGGATATCTTCTACTGCAACATCAGTCAGGACACCCTTTACAACGGCATACAGGATAGCAACCTGCTTCTCTACAGGTACAGGTGTACTTCTTCCCTGCTTTAAGACTTCCACGATACGTGCACCCTGTGCCAGACGTGCCTTGGTATCTGCATCCAGGTCAGAACCGAACTGTGCGAAGCTCTGTAACTCTCTGTACTGGGAGTATACCAGTTTCAGGGTTCCGGCAACCTTCTTCATTGCCTTGATCTGTGCGTTACCACCAACTCGTGATACGGAGATACCCGGGTTTACAGCTGGCATGATACCGGAGTGGAACAGCTCTGTCTCCAGGAAGATCTGTCCGTCGGTAATGGAAATAACGTTGGTAGGGATGTATGCAGATACGTCACCTGCCTGTGTCTCGATGATCGGAAGGGCTGTAAGGGAACCGCCTCCCTTTTCATCAGAAAGCTTTGCTGCACGCTCCAGTAAACGGGAGTGCAGGTAGAATACGTCACCAGGATAAGCCTCACGGCCCGGTGGACGGCGGATCAGAAGGGAAAGTGCACGGTATGCAACCGCATGCTTACTTAAGTCATCATAGATGATCAGTACGTGTTTTCCCTTGTTCATAAAGTACTCACCCATTGCACAGCCTGAGTAAGGTGCGATGTACTGTAATGGCTTGTCTCAGATGCAGTTGCAGCAACAACGATGGTATAATCCATAGCGCCGCCTGCCTGCAGTTCAGCTACCAGGCTGGCAACAGTAGAACGTTTCTGTCCGATAGCAACATAAATACAGATAACGTCTTTGCCCTTCTGGTTTAAAATGGTATCAGTAGCGATGGTGGTCTTACCAGTCTGACGGTCGCCGATGATCAGCTCTCGCTGTCCTCTACCGATCGGAATCATGGAGTCGATTGCCTTGATACCAGTCTGTAATGGTTCTTTAACCGGCTGTCTGTCGCAGATGCCGGGTGCCGGTGATTCTACCGGTCTGTATTCGGTTGTCTCAATAGGGCCTGCGCCATCGATTGGCTGGCCGATCGCATTTACAACACGTCCGATCATTGCCTCGCCTACAGGTACGCTTACTACTTTTCCTGTACGCTTAACAGTCTGTCCTTCACTGATCCCCTGATCAGAACCGAACAGAACGACGGAAACGCTGTTTTCTTCCAGGTTCTGAGCCATTCCGAAGGTGCCGTCTTCAAACTCCAGCAGCTCTCCTGACATACAGTTGGTCAGGCCGCTTACTCTGGCAATACCATCACCTACGATCAGAACGGTTCCTGTTTCGCTCTGCTCAATAGCATTCTGGTAATATTTGATCTGGCTTCGGATGACTTTGGATATCTCTTCCGGTTTTAATTGCATTCCATTCACATCCTTTATACGATGATTTCCGTAACTTTTTTCTTCAGACTTGACAGACGCTCCTGTACGGTGCCGTCAAGCTGCTTTCCTTCTAACTCCACACGGATACCGCCAAGTACGGTGCTGTCCGTTTTCTGTGTAAGAAGGACGGTCTTGCCGCTGATTTTTTCCAGTCTTTCTTTTAATGCCTGTGCCTGTGCTTCTGTAAGGGCTACTGCTGTAGTGACCACTGCTTCCGCAATGTTGTGGTCCTCGTTGTAGCGCGCCTTAAACTGTCTGCAGCTGTCACGGTATTCCCGCAACATGCCGCTTTCGCATAACAGCTTTAAGAAGTTTAACAGATACAGGGAAAGCTGTCCTTCAAAAGCCTTGTCCAACAGCCCGACACGTTCTGTTTTCGGGATGGACGGCTCAGAAAGCAGGGTCAGGTAATCCGGGTTCTCTTTAAAGAGAACTGCCACCTGTTCCATCTGCGGAAGGATCTCTTCCGTCAGCTTTTCCTCTGCGGCAAGGTCATAGAGACTGTCCCCGTAGATCTTTGCGGTCTTGGTCATGATGCCTCACCTACATTCTCAATAAACTCGTCGATCAGCTTCTTATGGTCTTCTTCTGAGATCTCGCGTTCAATTACCTTGCCAGCAATATCCATGGCAATGCCACCGATCTCATTTTTAATGTCATTAACTGCTTTCTTCTTCTCCTGGGCAATATCAGCCTCAGCTTTTGCCTTAATTCCGGCTGCCTGTGTCTGAGCTTCCTGGATCATGGCTTCACTGCGTGCTGCAGCGTCCTTCTGGGCATTCTGGAGAATGGAATTTGCAGTTTCTTTTGCTTTTGCCATTTCAGCCTCATAATCAGCCTTCATAGCATCCGCTTCTTCCTTTGCCTTTTTCGCATCCTGGATCTGAGAGTCTGCTAATGCTCTTCTCTTCTCGATGATCGCGCATACAGCTTGAACAAGAACTTCTTGATCAGCCAGCACTGAATGAACAGGTTGCAGATCTGGGCAATGAAAGTCCACGGTATGATCGTTACTAAATCCTGTGTTTCCCGCATCTTTCTACCCTCCTGTCTGTGGAAACCGCCTTCTGTTTTTCAGAAGTCTTCACATATTATATGCAGACTTTGAAACAGTAAGTGTTTCTGTAAAAATTAGGACAGGTAGTTCATGAAAGTACCAGGTGCTACGAAGATCAGCAGCAGACCGGTAACGAAACCGTAAATACCAGTAGTCTCTGCGATCGCACAACCAAGTAACATTGTACTGGTTACATCGCCCTTGCACTCTGGCTGGCGTCCGATTGCTTCCAGTGCCTTTGCAACTGCGTTACCTTCACCAATACCAGGTCCGATACCTGCGATCAGAGCAGCACCAGCGCCGATAGCACAACCTGCTAAAGCAATACCTTTTGCTAATAACTGAAAATCTGTCATAATAAATTTCCTCCTAGAATAATGTGAATAATATCTTTGATAAGATTTTCCTACTGCGTGTTTTTTTAACCTTCTGCCGCATTTGCAATATACATGATAGTCAGCATACTGAAAATGAATGCCTGCATGAAACCGGAGAACCAGTCAAAGTAGACAGACAGAATAGCCGGAACACCCACATCAAGGAATGGGATGCTTCCTAAGACCTGTCCAAGCGCACCTGGCAGCCAGCAAGAAGCGCTGATGTTGCTACCGCCAAAGCTGCATAGATCAGCTCGTTGATAACAACGCCAGAAAGAATATTTCCAAAGTGACGGCACGCCATACTTACCGGTGTTGCCAGCTCAGACAGAACATTGAAAGGTGTCATGACTGGGATCGGGGTGGTAAATCCCTTTAAGTATCCCAGGATGCCGCCTGCCTTGATCTTATTGGAAGTGATCATAATGAACACTACCACTGCCCAGGCTGCTTCTGTGGAAAGATCAGCCGTCGGCTTCTAAGACCGGTAAGGCTGATAAGATTGGAAACTACACTGGTCGTAAACAAAGCTGCCACAAATGGGATCAGATTATCAAACTTTGTTCCGCCGGTATTATTTCTTACGAACTTCTGTGCCTGTTCTACCAGCATCTCGGCCACTGCCTGCCGTTTGGATATATTCTCTACCTTCAGGTCCCTGGTGAGCCAGATACACAGTCCCGTAATAAGTATCATTACGATCCAGCTGACTACCAGTGTTTCGGATATCAGGAAATCGCCAAGGATGGGTATCCCTGTAGGAATCCTGAAATAAACCGCAGCACCTGAAATATTAAAATTCATATCCGCATTTTCATCTCCTTTCTTATAAATTTGGCTTTGCTTTTATTATTCCCAGAATGTTAATAGCTTAATGCTCAGACTGGGGAAAACAGCGGTATAATGCCCGCCGCAGCATTAACAAATGGTAATACCATTGCCAGAACGATCCATAACAACTGGGCCATGGAACGATATCTGTAACTTATTTTCATACTTTTGTAGGCCTGTTCATCACTCTGTTCCCCGGATGCGATCTTCTGCACCGTAAGTCCCATAATAAAAAAAGTTTCCTACAGAAACAGCTGCACCAATGACACCGCCAAGAACTACCTTGTAATCAAATGGTACTGCATCTGGAAAAAGTTTATGGCAGACTGCAAAAAGCAACGATCATAAGGATCGTACCTGCACCACTCCAGCATGCGATATGTCCTGTTTCCTTCTTTACTGCCGGTTGGATCTTCATATTTCTACCTCCCTGCTGCACACATATGTGTCTTCAGATCATACATGCCTGTTAAAGGCTTTCTCATGTTCTCTGTTTTTTTTCTTCTTCTGTGTTTTCATAATGGCAAGATATAATTTATATGCCGTCATAAAGGAACCCCCAAGTCCCATGATAAAACCAGGGATGTAGATCCACCCGCCTATCATAAAACGGCCGTTAAGCCAGCTGCATAAAAAAAGACACAGCAGCAGCGGAGCCGCTAAGGAGATCCCCATCTGGCTGAGTAGTGAAAGATTTTTCAAAATATACTGCCAGTCTTTCATGGACCATCTTCCTTTCCTTG
>ENA-OQJH01000788-OQJH01000788.1-human-gut-metagenome-genome-assembly--contig:-NODE-788-length-15613-cov-1.664407_pt1 | contig 15613 bp, 19 predicted proteins | sample MGYA00242597_ERZ504763 | MGnify/ENA primary metagenome ERZ504763 (study PRJEB26092, sample SAMD00036359) | human gut metagenome | host: Homo sapiens | study: EMG produced TPA metagenomics assembly of... | reverse complement strand
CCCTGTTAAAACTATTTTTGCCCCCGGATATTTCATTATCTTCTGTACTAATTTTAGCTTCCAGCACTTTTTCAACTGCCTCTTTCTACTGTTTTGCCTCTTTCTCCAGTCCAAAGCTGCACCGCAGCATCAGGGCCGCTGCATGATCATTCCCACGGGACTTACCTTCTGTTTTCCGATCAATGACTCATCTGGATAATGAAGCTGGTTAGGTGTATATAGTCCTTTTCCGGATACGGAAAGTTCTGCGGAACCAAAAAGTCCTGCAGTTCCAGTCAACCCGGTTCCTTCATCGGAGATAATATCCCCAAACAGATTAGCTGTAAGGATCACATCATATTCCCATGGTCTTCGGATCAGTTTTAAAGCAGCTGAGTCAATATATTCATGGGTCAGTTCCACTTCCGGGTACTCTTTACCGATCTCCGTTACTGTTTTCCGCCACAATCTGGAGCTTCCCAGTACATTTGCCTTATCAAGACTTACCACCTTATTTCTTCTTCCTTTTGCCAGTTCAAAGGCAAAACGGGCCGTATCTTCACGATCTTCTGATTATAATATTCGTATTCATAAGCTTCCGGGCCATGTACCCCCTTTCCTTTTACCTGTTCCGAGCATAATACTCCCCCTGCTATATCACGGACAAATAAATAATCAAGCCCGCCGGAAAGGGTATTTTATTTAATGGTGAAAGCTCCATCAATGCCGGATATAGCCGCACCGGCCGCAGGTTGGTAGTAACTCCCAGCTCCTTTCGTAACTTAAGAAGGGCATATTCCGGGCGCTTGGTCAAAGGCTCATTTTTATATTTTTCCAGACCTGTATTTCCAAGAAGGACTGCATCTGCTTTAAGGCAAGTCTTTAAAGACTCTTCTGGAAGAGATTCCCCGGTTTCTTCTATAGAAGAAGAACAGGCCTTAACGTGAGTAATATTAAGTACATGACCGTATATTTCACACACTCTCATTAAGACCTGTTCAGCTGCATCCACGATCTCCGGGCCAATGCCATCTCCCGGTATTACTGCTATATTTATTTCCATATTTTTCTAATTCCTTTCTTCAAATACACTTAATCTCATGTCCTGCCGCTGGCAGCGCAGGAGAATACCCAAAAGTTCCCATCCTTAGCACAAAAACCGCCCAGGACCGGTATCCGATCCATTACAGGTCGGACCGGTTCTGGGCGGTCACATTATTTATTCACTTATCATTCACTTATTCAGGATTAATATTTAACTTTTTCGTTGACTTATTCTTTAACTTAGGAAGGTTAATTTGATTTTATTATGGCACTTTTACACGGTCATTTATTTCAGCATTAACATTGGATACAGGAAGCCGATCCATACAACCATCAGGGCACCGCCGATACGGGTGGAGATGGAGGAGAATGCTAACAGGCTCATTCTGTCGCCTGCAGTCAGAACTGCCAGGTCACCGGAACCACCGATGTTGCAGCAGCAAAGACCTGCTGTAATACCAGCTTCGTAGCCCCACAGGCCAAAGAGGTGTCCGAAGATGATCGCGCCAATGTAAGCGCCTAATACAGCCAGAACAATAATGACCAGAGCAGCCGGTGTAAAGTAGCTGATCATAGTCTCAATACTGATAGAGTTGATGCCGATACCTGCGATGATCGCCGGCAGCAGTCCCTTTAACATAAAGTTCATACCGTTTACAGTATAATTTGTGATCTTGTCTTCCATGATGCCGGTACATTTGATCACAACCGCGATGATGATCGCCCATGCAAGTCCTGCGATCACTTTGGTTCCAGGAAGCTTGCCTAAAATAGTTCCTAACAGATAGATGCCAAGGCAGATAAAGATACCGCCGCAGACTTTGGTAGGATCAGCACTGAGAGCCGGAAGCTGCTCAGATGCCTCTGTCTGCATAGTGCCTGCTCCACGAAGGATGCCCTGATTATCTTCAGGAGATACCATACCCATTTTTTAAGGATCGGTTTGGAAAGAGCACACATCAGGATAGCAACTACGTTAGAAAGAGAAACATAGCATAAGAACATACCGGACATGCTCATCCAGTCTGTACCGGAAAGGTCAGTGTACAGAGTAGGGATCGTTACTAAAGCACCGCCGGAACCACCGGACATAGTTGGTGCGCCAATATCAAATACTGCATTTAAAGGTCCATAACCTGTGATCAGTCCGCCAAGGAAGCAGAAGCCCAGTGCAAATACCTGGGAGCAGGATCGCCGGCAGATAACGGGAAATAGCACCTAATAAGATCTTACGGTCCATATACAGGACGGAACCGCAAAGGAGAGCTGCGATATATACGTCCTGCAGACCATATTTCATAAGGATAGAAACACCTTTACAGTGGTCTCTGGCAGAAGACCAAAGTAATTTAACAGTGCCGGTCCAAACATACAGAAGAGCACGGAACCACCTAAATAGCTGTTTACAACAGGAATACTGTTACCAACCAGAAGAACAGGCCGCCTACACTCATTAAAAACGCCAGAGTTCCTACCATTCCAACACCAGTAGTCTCACCGATTTTTACAGTTGGCATAAAACCGCCGTAAGTACAGATGATAATGACTAAAAACAACGGTAACAAAGTACTTTGCTGAAAGTCCGCAGACTTTAAATTCCACTTTTTTACCCATATTTTTCCTCTTTCTACAGTCTCCCCTCAAACAAGAGGGGACATATAGTATTTTGCTTATTCGTAAATCTTAGCTTCTTCTTCCCCTCTTACCACACGCATAGCGCCTTCGTAAAGAGCCTGGATCTCGCCTTCTCCCGGATAACGGTATACAGGTGCGATAAAGGATACTCTGTCTGTGATCCAGTCAGCCATACGCTTGGAATAAACGATACCGCCGGTCAGTGCGATTGCATCCACTCTGCCGTTTACAGTGGTAGCAAGAGCACCAACCTCTTTTGCGATCTGATATGCCATGGTCTCAAAAACCAGCTTTGCATACTCATCGCCGTTATCGATCATTGCTTCTACAGCTCTGGCATCATTGGTGCTAAATGGCTTACAAATCCGCCTTTCCTACCATGGTACGGTAAGCTTCTTCATAGGTTAAACCATGATTGTATGCCAGATCCAGCACATCTGCATTTGGCAGTCCTCCGGAACGCTCCGGTGACATTGGTCCGTCTCCGTCAAGACCATTGTTTACATCTACTACCTTGCCACAACGGTGCATGCCAACAGTAATACCACCGCCGATATGGCAGACGATCACATTTACCTCTTCGTAGGTCTTTCCAAGGACTCTGGCAACCTTTCTGGCAATGGCTTTCTGGTTTAATACATGGAACTGGCAGACTCTTTTTACTTCTTTAAGACCTGTCATTCTTGCCCATGGCCACAGCTCATCTACGACTACCGGGTCTACGATATAGGATTTAATGCTTACACGGTCAGCCAGGTCTTTTCCAATAAGAGCACCCAGGTTGCAGGCATGTTCCTTTTTCGGATGCATCATTTCATCTACCATGATGTCATTTACTTCATAGGTACCACCTGGGATCGGGTGGAGAAGTCCGCCTCTTGCAGAAATACAGATCAGTTCATCCAGTTTGATACCCGCTTTATCAAGAACATTTAATATCTTTTCCAGGCGGTATTCCTTCTGGTCCTGCACATGGGCAAAGGGAGCCAGATCTTCGTGGGAATGCTGGATACTTTCCAGGTGGATAATCTCATCATTGCAGTAAACTGCAATCTTGGTGGATGTGGAACCTGGATTCAGGATCAATACTTTATCTTTCATGTAGGTACCTCTTTATTTCTTGTCCTTGTTTCCTGCGATCAGCAGAGCAAGGGCAATACTGTTTAACTTGGTTTCAGGTGCATCAGAACGGGAAGTAATGACAACTGGTGCTGCAGCTCCCATCAGTACGCCTGCGATTTCGCATCTTGCCATGTATACCAGAGTCTTCCACATAATGTTTCCGCACTCGATATTTGGCATAAGCAGTACATCTGCATGGCCTGCAACCGGGCTCTTGATGCCTTTGTGACGGGCTGCATCTTCATTTAATGCATTGTCCAGTGCCAGAGGTCCGTCTACGGTAATTCCCTTAAACTGGCCTCTCTGGCTCATGATGGCCAGGGAAGCTGCATCCAGTGTAGGCTGCATGGAAGGATTTAATACCTCTACTGCACACACAGCTGCTGCCTTTGGATCTTCGATCTCCAGTGCCTGGCATACAGGAATGGTATTGTTGATCATGGCGATCTTTTCTTCCAGTGTTGGATACATGACCATAGCTGCGTCTGTCATAAGGATCAGACGGTCTAATTTTACAGAGTCAAATACAGCCACATGGCTTAAGATCTTGCCGGTACGAAGTCCCCATTCTTTATTTAATACAGCCCGCAGGAAATCCGCGGTTCCGATGAGACCTTTCATAACAAGCTGTGCTTCCCCGTTATGTACCAGTTTACAGCCGCTTCTGCTGATTTTCTGATATCCGGTTCATTTACAATGGTTACTTTGTTTACATCCAGCTCGATCTCTTCTGCGATCTGGCGGATCTTTGCCTCATCACCGCAGAGAGTTGCCTCTGCGATCCCCATCTGTACTGCCTCTTTTACTGCTTCCAGAACAGGTCTGTCCTCTGCCGCAGCCACTGCGATCCTTTTTTTCTCTCTGGCTAACAGGCTGTCTCTTACTTCTCTTAATGATCTCATTTTCCAGGTCCTTTCTATATTTATGATCCTATCTGTTTTAACTCAGTTCTGCCGGATCTGTGATCACGCCCATAACAGCGGATGCAGCAGCTACTTCCGGTGATGACAGATATGCTTTTGCCTTTGGAGAACCATAGCGTCCTAAGAAGTTACGGTTGTTGGTTCCAAGAACTACCTCGTCATCTGAAAGCAGACCCATGGTACGTCCCTCACAGAAGGAGCAGTACGGCGGTGTTACCAGCGCTCCTGCTTCTACCAGCGTCTGGATATAGCCTTCCTTCATTGCCTCTTCCATAATGCTGTTGGAAGCGGGTGTTACGATGCATTTTACGTGAGAGCTGATCTTTTTACCCTTCATCACATTTGCTGCGATCTTCAGATCTTCCAGACGGCCATTGGTACAGGAACCGATAAATACCTGATCCAGTCTGACGCCTTTCACCTCAGACAGTGGATGCACATTGTCCACATATGGCGGACAGGATAATACTGGCTCTAAATCTTCTGCCTTATAAGTGAGAACTCTTTCATATTCTGCATCTTCATCGGCTTTGACCCATTTACATCTTCGTAGTCCACGCCGCAGTAATCAGCGCATTTCTGGTCTGCTGCGAAAAGTCCTGCTTTTCCACCGCACTCTACAACCATGTTTGCAATGGTCATACGGCCGTCAATACCTAATGCATCAATGGCAGTTCCACAGAATTCCAGAGACTTATAGGTACCGCCTGCAGCTCCCAGATCTCCTAATACCCGAAGGATAATGTCCTTTGCGTATACATGAGGAGGAAGTACTCCGTCAATCTGGATCTTAATGCTGCTTGGAACTCTTAACCACATCTGGCCGGTTCCCCATACAGCTGCCATTTCTGTGTATCCAACACCGGTAGAGAAGCAGCCTACAGCACCGTAGGTAGGTGTGTGGGAGTCTGTTACAAATACAATGTCACCTGGCTTGGAATAGCCTAACTCAGGAACTAACTGGTGAACGATACCGCCGGTAGCGTGGAAATGGCGGATACCATACTCTTTTACCAGTCATAACCGGCTTCCAGGCTTCGTGGGTCGCCCTCTAAGCAGGCTGGCATCAGATGATCGTGCATGATGACGATCTTATCTGTATTCCACACCTTGGTAAGTCCCATTTTCTTCATTTTATCCTGAAGGAAAGCGGTATAAATATCATGGATCACTACGCAGTCCGGCTCTACAACTACCAGATCTCCCGGCTTTACGCTTTTACCGCCAATGTGCTTCATAATGATCTTTTCAGCTAATGTATGTCCCATATTCTTACCCCCTTCCTATAACAGGCCTTTCTCTACTTTTTTCATAATGCTCTTTACCAGACCACCGTCCATGATGATGTGGTACAGATTTTCCGGAATTGCCGGGATCTTGTAAGTCTTTCCGTTGGCACTGATCTGCTGCTTATCCAGCTCTACTTTTACTGTATCTCCCTCATTTACATCATCTGGAAGATCCGGGCATTCCAGAAGTAGGATACCGTTATTAATAGCATTCCGGAAGAAAATACGTGCAAATGATTTTGCAATGACACAGTGTACGCCATTTGCTACCAGAACCTCTGCAGCCTGTTCTCTGGAAGAACCACAGCCAAAGTTATTTCCTGCTACGATCAGATCACCTTCACGAAGTTTAGCTGCCAGTTCCGGTCTTAAAGGCTCAAAGGCATGAACCTTGATCTCATCCATGGTTTCATAGTTTAAGTGCTGTGTTGGGATGATAATATCTGTGTCAATATCATTTCCAAACTTCCAGCAGCGTCCTTCAAATGTGAGAGAATGATTTTCTGTCTCTTCTTCCTCTGCTGCCGGTGCTTCTTCTTTATAACCTAAGGTTCCAAGAAGGGCTGCTTCTACAGCTGCTTTTGTGGAAGTCAGATAGGTCTTTGATGTGTCAAAGCCGGCATAACCAGGCTTATTTTCCAGATCATTAGATACCATAACTTCCGTTTTTCCAATACGTCCCTGAACTTCCGGATTTCCGCAGTGGTTGATCACAATTCCGCCAGCCTCTAAAATATCTGTAATATATCCGGCAGTTGCTGCCTTGATATAAGTGTCTGCATCAGAAGGTGCTACTACCAGGCGCAGTCCGTATGCGATCTTTCTTCCCTTTAACATAGAAGATACGGTTTCCAGATCTTTTAAATTGCCGCCGGTAGTTCCGCCGATAAATACGGATTTTACATCTGTCACCGGCAGTTCCTCTAATGCTGCAAACTCTTTATATCCTCCTGGAAAAGCAGTCAGTTCTTTTGTCTGTGCTGCATCAAATACAACATCTGTCTTTTCCTCTGCCTCTTTTCCACTGTAACAGCAGTTGCTCCGGCTTTTTCAAGAACTCCGCAGAGAACCATTTTTTCAGACAGTTCCATATCCTCTAAGGTATCTCCTGTCAGGCTTAAAAGCTTTCCTGCTAAATTTTCTGCTCCCAGTTCTTTTACCAAGCTTAAAGCCAGATCTTTTGCAGAAAGTCCCTCTGGCAGTTTTCCAGTTAATTTTACTGTTTCTTTTAAAGCACCGTTTTCAGGTTCTTCTAACAGCAGTTCGCCGGTCTCTAATACCTGCTTTAACTGTGTCGGATCTGCGCAGGTGACCTGAGCGCCGATGGCGCCGGCTGCTCCCGCTGCCTTATCACAGGTGACAGCTCTCTGACCTGGTTTTAAAAGACCATCTGCAAGAAGCTTTCCGCACATTCCTTTTCCATAGTAAAATGGAATGTTTTCCTTTTCTGCCTTTTCTCTTAAGGCTTTATGTAGACCGGATACCTCCGGTGAATTGGGAGGTACGGTCTGATCAACTACAACTACGGTTGCTACTGCGGGTTTCTTTTCTGTTTTTAAAAATACCTGTGCAAGTTCATTATCCTGGATCACACACAGATCCACTTTCTGCATCTTCACATTTCCCATTTTTATTACCCCTCTGCCAGTTTTTTATACTCCTGGTACTTCTCCTTTGCATCCAGTTCTGCTTCTGCAAGAAGTTTTTCCGCTTCCTCCGGGAAGGTTCTTGTTAATGCGGAAAATCTTACTTCACCCATAAGGAAGTCTCTTAAGTTCAGAGTTGGCTCCTTGGAGTCCAGAACAAATGGATTTTTTCCTTCTTTCTTAAGGTCTGGATTATAGTGGTACAGGTTCCAGTAACCTGCTGCTACTGCTTCTTTTGCTTCCTGCTGTGCGCATCCCATGCCCTTTACAAGACCGTGGTTGATACATGGAGCATAGGCGATGATCAGGGACGGACCCTTGAATTCTTCTGCTTCTTTTAATACCTTTGCCAGCTGTGCAGGATTTGCACCCATAGCTACCTGGCTACATAGCAGTAACCATACTGCATTGCCATCAGGCCTAAATCTTTCTTCTTTGTCTTCTTACCGGAAGCTGCAAACTGTGCAACTGCACCGATCTGTGTTGCCTTGGAAGCCTGACCGCCTGTATTGGAGTAAACTTCGGTATCTACAACCAGGATGTTTACGTCAGTTCCGCTTGCTAATACATGGTCCAAACCGCCAAAGCCGATATCATAAGCCCAGCCGTCGCCGCCGTACATCCACATGGATTTCTTGGACAGATGCTCCTTGTTGTTTAAGATATCTGCCTTGCGGTCAGCCTGCTCTCCTGTAAGTTCTGCTGCTTCTAATGCCTTAACCAGGTTTTCGCTTACTTCCATGGTCTTGTCGCCATCATTATAAGCATCAAACCATGCATCAATTGCTGCACTTAAAGATGCATCTACGCTATTTTCCTTCAGCTCTTTTACAACACCTGCAACTCTTTCTCTCTGCTGTGTCACTGCAAGGCACATACCAAGGGAAAATTCTGCGTTGTTCTCAAATAAGGAGTTGGAGAATGCCGGTCCAAAGCCCTTTTCATTGGTTGTATAAGGTACACAAGGAAGTGCTGCGCCCCATGCCTGTGTACAGCCGGTTGCATTTGCGATCACCATACGGTCACCAAACATCTGGGTCATCAGCTTTGCGTAAGGTGTTTCACCGCAGCCTGCACATGCGCCGGAGAACTCTAATAATGGAGTCTCAAACTGACTTCCCTTAACGGTATTCTTAGCCAGTGGATTTTTCTTCTTGGAAAGTTTTACTGCATAATTCCAGTTTTCGATCTCTGCTGCCTGGGAGTCTAATGGCTTCATGGTAAGAGCCTTTTCCTTAGCCGGGCATACCTGAACGCAGGCACCGCAGCCTAAGCAGTCTAATGGAGAAACCTGGATCCTGTAGGTGTATTCCTCTAAGCCTTTTCCAGTTGCCTTCTTTGTCTTAAATCCTTCTGGTGCATTTTCTGCTTCTGCTGCACTTACCAGAAATGGACGTACTGCTGCATGCGGGCACACATAAGAACACTGGTTACACTGGAGGCACTTGTCCGGATCCCATTCAGGAACATCTACTGCTGTTCCTCTCTTTTCATATTTAGAAGTACCAAGAGGTACGGTACCATCTTCTCTGCCTGTAAATGCACTGACTGGAAGGCTGTCACCCTTTAAGGAGTTAATCGGCAGCATAAGATTTTTTACAAATTCTGGAAGATTTTCATCTGCCTTTGCTGTCTCCGGCTCTAAAGAAGCCCATTCTTCCGGAACCTTTACTTCTACCAGTCTCTGGTATCCGCAGTCAACTGCCTGATAGTTCATATTACAACCTTTTCGCCCTTCTTTCCGTAGGACTTAAGGATGGCTTTCTTCATGTACTCTACTGCATCATCAAATGGGATCACATTTGCCAGTTTGAAGAAAGCTGACTGTAAAACTGCGTTGGTACGGTTTCCAAGTCCGATCTCCTTACCGATCTTTACTGCATTGATGATGTAAAATTTAATATGGTTTTCTGCAATGTAGCGCTTTACAGATGCTGGCAGATGCTTGTCCAGTTCATCTTCATTCCAGATGCAGTTTAATAAGAAAGTACCGCCTGGTTTACATTCCTGGACAATGTCATATTTCTGGATATAAGACTGATTGTGGCAGGCAACAAAGTCTGCATGGGATACCAGATAGCTTCCACGGATCGGCTTATGTCCGAAACGAAGATGGGAACGGGTAACACCGCCGGATTTCTTGGTATCATACTCAAAATATGCCTGAACATACATATCAGTGTGGTCACCGATGATCTTAATGGAGTTCTTGTTGGCACCAACTGTACCGTCTGAACCAAGTCCCCAGAACTTGCAGCTGATGGTTCCCTCTGCAACTACATCGATCGGTGCCCCTACAGCCAGTGAATGATGGGTCACATCATCATTGATACCTACTGTAAAGTGGTTTTTTGGCTCTTCTGCTTCCAGGTTGTTAAATACTGCTTCAATCTGGTTTGCAGTAACATCTTTAATAGAAAGACCATATCTGCCTGCGTATACACGGATATTTCTGCCGGACTCTGCAATAGCACTGCAAACGTCCAGATACAGAGGTTCGCCTAAAGAACCTGGCTCCTTGGTACGGTCCATAACTGCAATACGCTTACAGTCTCAGGAATTGCAGAAAGGAAATGCTTAATGGAGAATGGACGGTACAGATGTACCTGTAAATATCCGGTCTTTCTGCCATGTGCATTTAAGTAATCAACGGTCTCACGGATCACACCATCTACAGATCCCATTGCAATGATCACTTCTTCTGCATCCGGACATCCGTAGTAGTTAAACAGGTGATAATCTCTTCCTGTGATCTTGTTGATCTCTCCCATGTAGTTTTCAACGATCTCAGGGATCGCCTCATAATATGGGTTTGCTGCTTCACGATACTGGAAGTATACGTCCGGGTTCTGTACGGTACTTCTCTGTACAGGACGCTCCGGATTTAAGGATCTCTTGCGGAATGCATCCAGTGCATCTCTGTCTAAGAGTCTGTCTAAATCTGCATAATCCATTACTTCTACTTTCTGAATCTCGTGGGAAGTACGGAAACCATCGAAGAAATGAAGGAAAGGAACGCGGCCCTTAATAGCTGCCAGGTGGGCAACGCCGGCCAGATCCATGATCTCCTGAACGGTACTGCTGCAAAGCATTGCAAAACCGGTCTGTCTGGTTGCCATTACATCAGAGTGCTCTCCGAAAATGGAGAATGCGTGGGTTCCTACGGAACGGGCACTTACATGAAGGACACCTGGGTGTAACTGACCGGAAATACGGTACATTGGCGGGATCATAAGGAGCAGGCCCTGGGATGCTGTGTAGCTGGTTGCCAGTGCGCCGGACTCCAGTGCGCCGTGCATAGCGCCGCAGGCGCCAGCCTCAGACTGCATTTCTACCAGTTTGACTCTCTGTCCAAACAGGTTTTTCTTACCTGCTGCAGACCAGGCATCTACATGCTCTGCCATTGGTGAAGAAGGGGTAATGGGGTAAATGGTAGCTACTTCTGTAAATGCATAAGACACATAAGCAGCGGCTTCATTACCATCCATTGTTTTCATCAATTTTTTCTGTTTCTCTTCCATCATTTTCCTCCTGAGATTCGTGAATGCCTTTATGGTATGGGGTTTTTAAATCTACTTGGCAATATTTCTAAATACGTTTCTACCGTGGCATTCTGTATGGTAATATTTCTGTACTCACTGTTTTAAGGGTGTTACTTTTCCGGCTCAAGTTCTTCAAAAAGTTCTACTGCCGGTATAATTGCTGATGCACCATAGTAAAAGAAAACCAGTCTTAAAACTTCGCCGACCTCATCCATGGTGGCACCTTTTTTCACTGCCAGTTCGCCGTGTGTTTTAATCGTCACAGCATTTCCTGCGCAGCATCCCATAAGCATTAACATCAGTTCCATGTATTTAGCCGGAACATGTGTTATATCCTGTTTGCAGATCGCGAACTGCTGGCTGAATGCCTGGAGCAGTTTTGGATCATTTGCCATTTTTTTGTGGATAGAAAGAACGTTTCCGCCTCTCTGCTCCTTTAACCGTTCCAGGATCTCTTCTGCCTGGGCGATCTTTTCTTTATTTTCCTGTTTCATGGTATGTACTCCTTTTGATTGTCTGTTCCTTTCTGTACCCACGGAATGCGGGTACGAAAACATTACCTTTACTGATACTTCTTCTGTAAAAATGCCGGGGCAAGTTCAGGAAACAGAGCGTATGTCATAACATCTTCTTCTGTTCTTGCAAAGCCTGCTGCTTCTGCTTTTGCTTTCTCCCATCCAGGAGCGATCAGGCTTCCCGGACGTTCTGTGATCATTTTGTCATTTCCTAAAACAGCTGCCTTCAGTTCCGGTGCGATCTCACCAGCCGGACGTCCGTACATGCCGCGGATGTAAGTTTTGCTCTCATTGGAGATCATCTTGTATCTCTGTCCCGTAAGGACGTTAATAGTTGCCTGGGCGCCTACCATCTGAGCAAACGGAGTTGCTAAAGGCGGATAACCGAAATCTTTATGTACCTTATGGACTTCCTCAAATACTTCATTAATGCGGTTTTCTGCATTCATGCCTTTTAACTGGCTTTCCAGGTTAGAAAGCATTCCGCCTGGGATCTGATGTTTTAAAACACTGATATCTACACCTGTACGCTTGCTTGCAAATTCTTTGTATTTTTCACGCAGCTTCATGAATAATCATTGATCTCTGCCAGAAGGTCCATATCCAGATGAGGATCAAAGCCTGTTCCCTTTAAGCAGGTAACAATACTTCAACCGGCGGATGGGCAGGGCCAAGAGAAAGAGCAGATACATCGCAATCTACGGTACAGGCACCGGCTTTAATGGCTTCCCAATAACAGATATCCGCCATACCGCCGATACAGTGTGCATGGAAATGAACCGGAAGACCTACTTCTTTGCGGATCGCTCTGATCACATCCGATACCTGCTTGGGGTTCATCATTCCGGCCATATCTTCTACATGAATGACTTTTACGCCCAATGCTGCATAATCCTTTGCCATCTGTACATATTTTTCTAACGTATGTACCGGGCTTATGGTGTAGCAGATATTTGCTTCTGCTGTTTTTCCGTTTTTAAGCACTGCCTTAATGGCTGTCTCTGTATTTCTCACATCGTTTAAACCATCAAATACCAGAAACTTATCAATTCCGGCTTTTGCTGCCAGTTCTACGAATTTTTCTACCACATCATCGGGATACTGTTTGTAGCCGATCAGGTTCTGTCCACGGAGGAGCATTCTCAGCGGTGTCTTCTTACACAGCTTCTTAAATTCCCTTACCCGTTCCCAGATCATCTCCTAAATAGCGGATAGCAACATCAAAAGTTGCACCGCCCCACATTTCCATACATTCATATCCAACCTCATCCATCTTCGGCAGGATCGGGAGCATATCCTGTGTGCGGATCCTGGTTGCTAAAAGGGACTGCTGGCCGTCACGCCACTCTACACTGCTGATCCTAATCGGTCTTTCAGGAACTGTTTCTTTTGCTGTTTTCCAGAAAAACATTCTGCACCTCCATTTACATGTTTTATGTGTTTTCACTGGTTTTCATTCTCTTTAAGTTAATATATTAATTTAATTTATTCGATGTTTAGTTAAGTTATTAACTTGTTTCTGAGCAAACTATACATCTTTTCTCATTAAATAGCAATAGTAAATGCTTATTTTTTTGTTTTTTGGATATTTTGCACAGTTTTTGTGCTTTGATTTAGTTGATATTTTAATGTTACTTGTTAACTTAAGTTAATTTATTAACTTCTTATATCTTTTTAATTGCTTTTATATGGGGCGTATGATATGATAAATACAGAATAAAAAGAACAGACCAGAAAAGAGGTTTTTTATGCCTACGTTAAAAGATGTAGCTGCGCTGGCAGGCGTTTCAGCCGCTACTGTATCCTTATATTTGAACGGAAAATCTGCAGGAAGGATCTCCCAGCAGAAACAAAAAGAAATAGAAGAAGCTTTAAAGCAGTTAAGTTACCAGCCCTCATCTGCCTCCAGGCAACTAAAAGAGTTGGGCACTTCCCCCCTTATATACACAGTTGCTGTATACTGGCAGCTGACCCACGATCTGCCTTTTAGGAAAGTTATGGCCGGGATCCAGTCATCTCTTGCCAAAAACCAGATGACCAACTGCAATATTGTGATCTGCCATTTAAGCCAAATGAACTGTACAAAGAAAAGGGACTGATCGATCCGAAACTGTACAACTACGATGCTGCTATCATCGCAAATACTGCCGTAATGGACATGCAGTACTTAGACAGTATTATGCCGCCTATCCCCGTGGTCCTTTTAAACAGACGTTCTGATCAGTACAGCTATGTTTCCATCAACAACCAGAAAATGGGTGCCTCTCTTGCTGATATGATCGCAGACCGGGGCTTTAAAAGCGTGTCTGTTTTCCGTTCCCAGTCTCCTTACCTGGCTGTGGATGACCGTGTTACCGGTTTTATCAATGGCTGCCGTGCCAAAGGAGTGGACATGCCAAATCATGCCTTATTTTACACAGATAATTCTACAGACGGCGGTATCCAGGCTGCTGCAGAATTTCTCAAGTTAAGTGAACGTCCGGATGTAGTCTTCTGCGACTCCGACTCCATTGCCTTAGGAGCACTCTACGCTTTCTACCAGGCCGGCGTCCGTATCCCAAAAGACCTGTCCGTCATAAGCATCGGGCTCCACCACTCATCCACCAGTAAATGCTCTATCCCTCCATTAACTGTATCCGAAGTTCCGCTGACACAGATGGCAGAAGGCTGTATGGACTATGTGATCCGCGCTTTGACAGATAAATCCTATGCTGCAGATCCAGAGCCGGTACATGTGGAACTGGAAACGAAGATCATTGTGAGGGAGTCGTTTCAGTAAAATGCCGTAAACAAAAAAGCTATTGCAAATTGACTTCACATCATCACTTTGCAATAGCTTTCTTTATACTGTATCTAAGTATCTGATTTTAATATACCTGACTGATTAAATCTTAGTTCTCATTCATCTTAGCCAGTTTTGCAGCCTGATCTGCAGCGATCAGGTTGTCTAACAGTTCCTGGATATCACCGTTCATAATAGAATCGATCTTATATAAGGTCAGCTTAATTCTATGGTCGGTCACACGGCCCTGTGGGAAGTTGTAGGTACGGATCTTCTCGGAACGGTCTCCGGTACCGATCTGGCTGCGGCGTTCTTCTGCCTCGGAGTTCTGGCGTTTTTCCAGCTCTAAGTCGTACAGTTTGGAACGTAACAGTCGGAATGCTTTTTCCTTGTTCTGCAGCTGTGACTTCTCTGTCTGGCTGTAGATAACGATACCAGTCGGTATATGGGTCAGACGTACTGCGGAGTCAGTGGTGTTGACACACTGTCCACCGTTACCAGACGCACGCATTACGTCAATACGGCAGTCATTCATGTCGATCTGAACATCTACTTCTTCTGCTTCCGGCATAACTGCTACCGTTGCTGTAGAGGTATACGTCCGCCGGACTCTGTCTCAGGCACACGCTGTACACGATGTACACCACTCTCGTATTTTAACTTAGAATAAGCGCCTTTTCCTGTGACCATAGCCACAACTTCCTTAAAGCCGCCAATACCATTTTCATTGATACTGATGATCTCTACTTTCCAGTGCTGGCTGTCTGCGTAGTTGGAATACATACGGTAAAGCTCAGCTGCGAAAAGAGCTGCCTCATCGCCGCCTGCGCCTGCACGGATCTCCAGGATAATGTTCTTGTCATCGTTCGGGTCTTTTGGAAGAAGAAGGATCTTTAATTCATGCTCCAGCTCCTCAATGCGCTTCTTTGCATCGGATAATTCCTCCTTTGCCATTTCACGCATTTCCTCGTCATTTTCTTCCTCTAACATTGCCAGACTGTCCTCTACGTCCTGCTTTGCCTGCTTATACTGCTTATAAGCTTCTACGATCGGTGCCAGTTCAGCCTGCTCCTTCATCAGCTTGGTAAAACGTTTGGTATCCTGGGTCACATCCGGTCCCCAAGCATACGCATCAG
>ENA-OQJH01000787-OQJH01000787.1-human-gut-metagenome-genome-assembly--contig:-NODE-787-length-15631-cov-1.897897_pt1 | contig 15631 bp, 20 predicted proteins | sample MGYA00242597_ERZ504763 | MGnify/ENA primary metagenome ERZ504763 (study PRJEB26092, sample SAMD00036359) | human gut metagenome | host: Homo sapiens | study: EMG produced TPA metagenomics assembly of... | reverse complement strand
CCTGAACTTAAAAATAATCCTTCTATATAATTTCTTCTATAAAACTCCATCGTCAAAGTACATACTTCTTCCGGAGTAAAAGATGTACGTACAACATCATTTCCTGATCGGTTCACGCAATATTTACAATCATAAATACATTCATTTGTAAAGAGAATCTTCAGAAGAGAAATACACCGCCCGTCTGCCGAAAAACTATGACAAATTCCTGCTTTCCTGCAGTTTCCCATTCCTTCTCCGTCTCCCTTGCGCTCTGTGCCGCCAGATGTGCATGAAACATCGTATTTTGCCGCATCAGACAATATCTCTAGCTTTTCTCCTAAAGTCATCTCCGTCTGCATCAGTTTCAACATTTTCCGAAAACCTTCCTCTTTCTTGTTAGAACATGTGTTCTATTAAAGAGTAGCACATATGTTCTGTTTTTTCAAGAGTCTATTCTGCATCCGCCACAATAACTCAAGCAAGAAACTTTGTAACACACTATAAAATCCCCCAATTTTATCTATAACAAAAAGCTGATCCTAAACGATAAGCTTCAAACTTACCATTTAAAAATCAGCTTTTTATCTGCTCTTTATATGCAATTTATATTTGCTTTATTCGCACTCTCTGATACGCTTTCTAAGCGGGAGAACCATAGCCGGAGATACTGACAGCTCATCTAATCCCATCTTAAGGAATTCTTCTGTCAATTCAAGATCTGCTCCAAGTTCACCGCAAATACCGATCCAAGCACCTTCTGCATGGGCATTATCCGCCGCCATCTTGATCATAGCAAGTACTGCGGGGTGATGCGGATCATAAAACTTATCCAATTTTGCATTCTGACGGTCAATCGCCAATGTATACTGTGTAAGATCGTTTGTTCCCACACTGAAGAAATCCACTTCTTTCGCCAATTCACGACTGATCATAACAGATGCCGGTGTCTCAATCATAACGCCGAGTTCCACATCATCCTTAAACGGGATTCCCTCGTTTTTAAGCTCTTCTTTCACCTCTGCAATGATGGCTTTAATTTCATGAACTTCCGCAACTGAAATAATCATCGGGAACATAATAGAGATATTTCCAAACATCGCCGCACGATAAAGAGCTCTAAGCTGCGTCTTAAAGATCTCTTTTCTCGTCAAACAAATACGGATTGCTCGATATCCGAGAGCCGGATTCTCTTCTTTATCAAGTCCGAAATAATCAACCTGCTTGTCCGCACCGATATCCAGTGTACGAATGATTACTTCTTGCCTGCCATATTTTCAGCGACTTGTTTGTACACTGCAAACTGCTGCTCTTCTGTCGGGAAATCCGAATTTTCCAAATACAGGAACTCGCTTCGGAACAAACCGATACCGCCCGCATCATTTTTCAATACTGCTCCTACGTCTGAAACATTACCGATGTTTGCATACACATTGATCTTCTGTCCGCTCTTAGTTACATTTTCTTTTCCTTTAAGCTGCTCAAGAAGCGCTTTCTGCTCCTGATCTTTCGCGCGCTTTTCTTCCATGACTTTCATTGTTTCTTCATCAGGATCAATGTATAACATTCCGGTAAATCCGTCAATCACCGCCATTTTACCGTCATATTTTGTCAACAGATCTTCTCCGAGTCCGATCACCGCCGGAATATTCATTGTACGGGCAAGAATTGCCGTATGTGAATTGGAAGATCCATACATTGTAGCAAAACCGAGAACTTTGCTCTTATCAAGCTGTACCGTCTCACTCGGAGCCAGATCATCTGCCGCGATAATACACGGCTCAGTCATCTCTTTCATACCGCCGGATACTCCGCACAAAATATCCAATACCCGCTCAGACACATCTTTTACATCCGCCGCTCTTCCCTGCATATAAGCATCGTCCATTGCAGCAAACATCTGTGCAAAATTATCTGCTGTTGTTGCAACTGCAAATTCTGCGTTCACTTCCTGTGTACGGATGATATTCTCAATAGACTCAAGATAATCAAGATCCTCAAGCATCATCTGATGGATCTCGAAAATCATCGCATTTGCCTCTCCGACATCTTCTATTGCTTTATCGTACAATTCTTTCAACTGGGATACTGCCGTATCCTTTGCATCGCAGAATCTCTTCCACTCTGCATCGACATCATCTACATGCGTTCTTTTGATCACTTTTTCATTTCTTTTATAAAACATGATTCTTTCCAAATAGAAACGCCGCCAAATACACTTTTTCCTTTTATTGTAATCATAATTTATAAATTCTCCCTTAATCCGATTTATAAATTTTCTTTAAAAAATGCCTCTAATTCTGCAAATGCCTTATCTTCATCGTCACCTTCTACTGTAATCGTAACTTCTTCGCCTGTTTTTACGCCAAGCCCCATCACTCCGAAGATTCTCTTTGCATCTGCTGTTTTATCACCTTTTGTAATTTTAACGGATGATGTATATCCTGCTGCCTGTTTTACAAGAATTCCTGCCGGTCTTGCGTGTATTCCCTCCGGATCTGTTACAACGTATTTAAATTCTTTCATTCTCTTAGTCCTCCTTAATGATTTCATCGTACTTTTGTTGTACTTTTTACAGTATATAACATATTCACTAATTTTTCAATCTTTCTGTCACACTTTTATCAATCATCCGTTGACTTTTGCTGTTAACCATGCTAAACTTAGCCGGTATTGAAAACTCATTTTTTAATACAGAAACATATTTATTTTTTCTTAAATGGAGGGCAACACAATGACAGGTACAGTGAAATGGTTCAATAACCAGAAAGGTTACGGATTCATCTCTGACTCAGAAGGAAACGATATTTTCGTTCACTATTCAGGACTTGTAATGGATGGATTCAAGACTCTGGAAGAGGGTCAGGCTGTAGAGTTCGAAGTAACAGAAGGCGCTAAAGGACCGCAGGCAACTAACGTAGTAAAACTTAATCAGATTTTTTAATGTACCTTTTAATATATAAACAAACTCGATTTATTTATTATTAAAAAGCAATACAGAGAAATGAGATTAAAAAAGAGAACCGGACAGTAATCGAACTGCCCGGTTTTTCTTGTTTTTAGTTATAACACAGGAACAGTTTTAAACAGACTCTGTTCCTGTATGTTTTATACCGTTATTAGCTTTGCTCGTGCTATTTTATATTAGACACATATGCTTCTGAAGCTTCCCATACATCGAATCCGCTTCCTCTCAAAATATCTACAACCCTTGCAGGATCATCACATTTTAAAACCGCAGAGGCATCTTCTCCGTTTGCAAAAGCATACATATATTCAATATTTACATCTCCGTCTACAATCTGATGCATCGCACGGCTCAAAGACCCTGTCTCATGAGGAACTCGCAGAGCAATGACATCTGTCAGCATTGCCGTAATTCCGTTTTCTTTTAAAACCGCTTTTCCTTTGTTTGGATCCGACACGATCATACGAAGCATTCCGTATTCTGTTGTATCAGCCAAACTTAAGGCAACGATATTGACATCATTTCCCGCTAATACAGAAAGGACTTCATCCAGTCTTCCTTCTCTGTTTTCAAGAAATACCGACAGTTGTTGAATTGTAATTCCCATTCGTTCTCTCCTCCTTCTACAGATCTCTGTTGTCAATCACGCGAACAGCTTTTCCTTCACTTCTTTGAATCGACTTCGGCTCTACAAGCTTCACTTTTACAGATACGCCAAGCGCAGTCTTTAATGTAGCTGCAATCTTATTTCTGAGAGCGTCAAGTTTCTGATTTCATCTGAAAATACAGATTCGTCTACCTCTACCATAACAGTCAGTACATCAAGATTATCTTCCCTGTCAACAATCATCATATAATGAGGCGCTACAACTCCTCCGATTGAAAGAAGCGCCGTTTCAACCTGAGTCGGGAATACATTTACACCGCGAATTACTTTCATATCGTCGGTTCTTCCTGTAAATTTAGAAATTCTCGGCAGTGTTCTTCCACAGGCACAGGTACTGTGATCAATACTTGTAAGATCTTTTGTCCGATATCTTAAAAGCGGCATTGCCTCCTTCGCAAGAGTTGTAAACACAAGTTCGCCTGTTTCTCCGTCCGCACACGGTTCATGGGTTGTCGGATTCAAAACTTCAGGATAGAAATAATCAGCCTGTACATGAAGTCCCGCTTTATGGATACAATCCTGAGCCACTCCCGGACCTGTAATTTCACAAAGTCCGTAAATATCAAAACAATTAATGTGAAGGATATCTTCAATCTTTTTCCGCATTTCTTCCGTCCACGGTTCTGCGCCGTGAATACCGACTTTCAGATTCAGCCTGTCAACAATCCCTGCTTCTTGAATGGATTCTGCAAGATACAAAGCATACGAAGGCGTACACGCAAATGCAGTGGCTCCAAGATCTTCCATACACATCATCTGACGCTTTGTATTGCCTGCAGACATCGGAATCGCCATTGCCCCGAGCGCTCTTGCTCCAAAATCCAGTCCAAGGCCTCCGGTAAACAGACCATAACCATAACAGACATGTATAATATCTTCCTCGGTAAGTCCTGCCATCGTCAGTTCTCTTGCCACACATTCCCCCCATACTTCTACATCTTTCTGCGAATAAGGAGCAATCGTCAGTTTTCCTGTTGTACCGGATGTTCCCTGCACACGGACAACATCCTTTTTCGGTATTGCCAAAAGTCCAAAAGGATAATTTTCCCTTAAATCTTCTTTTGTTGTAAACGGAAGTTTTCCGATATCTTCAATAGATTGATGTCACCGGCTCTATTCCCATATCCTTGCATTTTTTTCGATAAAATTCTACATTATTATATACTTCTGTTTACTACCTCGACAAGCCGTCTGCTCTGAAGAGCGGCCATCTCGTCCCTGCTCATGCATTCAATCTTAGGATCACGAATCCTCTCAACCCAGTTTTCTCTTGATACTGCAGCATTATTTCTTCTCCTTTAGTCAATTATATATCTTTTATAAATCCTCTTCCTCCACAAGCTTTACATCCGCCTGCTTCAGAACGCTCTCCGCTTTTTCAAAGTCATCAGTATGAAATACCATGACCGGGGCTTTCCCTTCTCGGATTACGAAAGAATAGATATAATTTACATTGATCTGTCCGTCTGCCAGTATTTTCAACATCTGATTCAGATTTCCCTTTTCGTCTTTTAGTTCCGCACCGATCACATCACTGACGCGATTTACAAACCCTTTTGACGTTAAACTTTCTTTTGCGCGGACCGGATCATCTACTACCAAACGCATTATGCCAAATTCCGGAGTATCAAATGTTGAAATTGCACGAATATTGACATGCGCCTCAGTAAGTACGTTTGTCACATTCATCATACTTCCCGGTTGATTTTCCACAAAAACTGATATCTGCCTGATCATTAACTATCACCGCCTTTCCTTTTAGATTCTCTGTCAATATCTGCCAATATTTTTTCACACAGATTGTTTGTTGTTACGATACATTCATTATCATATGTCTTTTTCTTTTATATGGCTTCCACCTATTTCAACGTATATCCCACATCAAAAGCTTTCTTATTTAATTCGACTGTCTTTTGGGGAACCGTTTTCTCTATCACTTCATACCACTGCTCTTTTGTAAAATCCATATGCTGTGCCGCTACGCCGAGGACGATCAGGTTAAACACTTTCGGATTTCCCAGTTTCTTTGATTCTTCTGTTGCATCTACTTTATAGACTTTATATTCTTTTTCCAAATCTTCTAAAATATTTTCCGGATACCGGGCTGCTCCGATCACGACAGGCATCGGATCGATTCGCCAGTCATTTACGATCAACACTCCGTCTTTCTTCAAGAAGTGCGCATAGCGAAGCGCCTCAAGCCGCTCAAATGCAATAATTACATCTGCCTGCCTTCTTCCACAATCGGTTCCGCCACTTTTTCTCCGTATCGAACAAATGTAACGACGCTTCCGCCTCTCTGTGCCATTCCGTGAACTTCCGATAATTTCACATCATATCCGCCCGCGATCGTAAGACCTCCGAGAATGCGGCTTGTGAGCAAAGTTCCCTGTCCGCCCACACCGACGATCATAATATTTTTCACAGCCATCCCTTACTCACCTTCCTTTATAAGCTCGATTGCATCAAATTTGCACAAATCTTTACACAAACCGCATCCTGTACACATTGTATCGTCAATATGAATCGTTCCGTCCGGGTTTTTCGTCATTGCCGGACATCCCGGCTTCATGCACATTCCACATTTTTTGCACTTATCGGCATGTGCAATATAAAGCGGCTTTTTCCTCTTATCAAGAAGTACACACGGAGTTTTTGTAATAATGACCGATACTTCGTCTCTTGCCACCTCTTCTTTGATCGTTTTTTCAAGCAGCAAAAGATCAAAAGCATTGATCTCATAAACATTTTTCACGCCCACTGCACGACACAAAGCCGGAATATCAATCGCATATGTCGGATCGCCCTGCAAAGTTTTCCCTGTAGCCGCATGGTCCTGATGTCCTGTCATTCCTGTTGTCGAATTATCAAGATCAGTACTGTTCCTGTCGCATGATTATATACCATATTCATCAATGAATTGATGCCTGTATGCAAAAAGGTGGAATCGCCGATTACGGCAACCCAATTTTTTATGTATTCTTTTCCTTTTGCTTTCTCCATTCCATGAAGCGTCGAAATGCTTGATCCCATACACATCGTCGTATCGATTACGCTCAAAGGCGCAACCGCTCCAAGCGTATAACATCCGATGTCGCCGGCAGCATGCATTTTCAGCTTATTCAATACATGGAAAACACTTCTATGCGGACATCCCGGACAAAGAATCGGCGGTCTTCCCGGAGCTTCTGCCGGTTTTTTCAGATCCGGATTTTCTTTCAGTATCGCTTTGCGAAGCATATTGGCACTGTACTCGCCCTGCACTGTAAAAATTTCTTTTCCTACAGCCGGAATTCCCCATGAACGAACTTGTTCTTCAATTACCGGGTCAAGTTCTTCTACGATATACAGCGTCTCGACTTTTGATGCAAACTCTTCGATCAATTTTTTCGGAAGAGGATTCACAAGTCCAAGTTTAAGAACAGATGCATCTGGAAGCGCTTCTTTTACATATTGATAAGGGATACCGCTTGTAATAACTCCTATCTTTGTATCATTCATCTCCATCTTATTCAGCGAAAGTGTATTCGCTGCTTCTGCCAGTTCAAGATTGCGTTTTTCAATTTCGACATGACGAAGTTTCGCATTTCCCGGCATCATGACATTTTTCGGAATATTTTTCTCATACGGTTTATCTTCGACCTGCGCACGATCACACAACTCTACAATTCCCTGCGAATGTGCAAGTCTTGTTGTTGTCCTGAAAATAAAGGGTCTGTCAAACTGTTCACTCAATTCAAACGCCGTCTTAAAAAAATCTTTTGCCTCCGCACTGTCCGACGGTTCAATCACCGGAATCTGAGCGGCTCTTGCAACCATCCTCGTATCCTGTTCGTTCTGAGAACTGTAAAGTCCCGGATCATCTGCAACAACAAGAACAAGTCCTCCGTTTACTCCCATATAAGAAACCGAATACAGCGGATCTGCCGCCACATTCAAACCGACATGCTTCATGCATGCCATAGAACGTACTCCGGCAAGACTTGCTCCGACCGCCACTTCTGTCGCCACTTTTTCATTCGGCGCCCACTCTTCATACACATCATCTTTATATTGTACAAGGTATTCACTTATCTCGGTACTCGGAGTTCCCGGATAAGCAGACGATACCTTTACCCCTGCTTCGTATGCTCCTCTCGCAATCGCCTCATTGCCGAGCATGATCACTTTCTCTGCCATATCAAAGTCCATCCTTTCGTAAATCTGTTACTCTCTTTGCCTTACCCTCAAACCGTCTTAAAGAGTTCGGCGCCACAAGCCTGATACAGGTTGCAAGTCCAAGCTGCGATTTCAATGCTGACTTAATCCTCGTCTCAAGTTCACTTAATTTTGCATAGCTGTCAAGAAGTCTGTCATCGATCAGCTCTACCGTAATCGTCATTACATCCAGACGGTTCTTTCTCTCTACAAGTATCTCATAATGCGGTCCGATCTCATCAATCTTTAAGAGCACTTCTTCAATCTGTGTCGGGAATACATTAACTCCTCGGATAACAAGCATATCATCTGCACGACCGGAAAGATTTTCCATTCTGCAGGTTGTTCTTCCGCATTTACACGGCTCATACATCAGTCTTGTCATATCTCCGGTTCGGTATCTTACGATCGGAAGCGCCTCTTTTCCAAGACAGGTAACAACAAGTTCTCCTCTTTCTCCCGGCGGAAGAACTTCCTCTGTTTCAGGATCAATAATTTCAGGAATAAACCAGTCTTCATTAATATGCATTCCACAAAGCTGTGTACATTCTCCCGAAACACCCGGTCCGCAAAGTTCACTCATACCATAATTTTGTGTACAGACAAACTGTTCTCCCAAACACGGTGCATCTCTTCCCGCATCGGCTCTGTCATGCCTTCTCCTCCGAACAGTCCGATTCTTATCTTTAAATCTTTTGATGGATCGATCCCTCTTCTGCGAAGTTCCTCTCCAAGATGGAGCGCATAAGACGGGGTAGCCACAAGAAGTGTCACACCCATATCCTGTAAAAACATAATCTGTTTGTTTGTATTTCCTGAAGACATCGGAATCACAGATGCTCCGATCTTCTCAAGACCTCCGTGAAGTCCGAGCGCTCCCGTAAATGTTCCGTATCCAAACGCGATCTGTGCCACATCTTCTTCCGTCGCGCCTCCCATGCATGCAATTCTCGCAACATTATTCAGCCAGATATCCAGATCGTTTCTTGTATATCCGACAACGGTCGGCTTTCCCGTCGTACCCGAACTTGCATGATAACGAACGATTTCCTTTTTATCAACCGCAAACAACCCATCCGGATAATGATCCCGAAAATCAGCTTTATATGTAAACGGCAGTTTTTTTAAATCTTCCAACGTCTGTATATCTTCCGGACGTACACCTGCCATATCCATTTTCTCGCGGTAAGGTTTCACTCTGTCATAAATATATCGAACCGTATCCTTCAGCTTTGTAAGCTGTATCCGTTCGATCTCTTCTCTTGGCAGAGTCTCTTCCTTTGCCCATATCATCGCGCATATCCTCCTTTATAATATGTTGTGCCATCGCTTATCGGCAATCTGCTTTTCAGCTTTCTTTTTTACTGATGTCTATTAGTATAGCACAATACTTTTGCGAATTAAAGCTTTAAATCAAGAAATTCCTCTTTACCCGGAGGACCTGATCCTGTCGGGCAAAGAGGAACTCTATTGTTTCTATTCTTTTTATCATTAAATCAAATTTAACAAAGAGGATATTTCTCTGTAAGTTCTGCTGCCAGTTTTCTTGCAGTCTCTACATTTTCTTCACTCTCGATCACCATTGCAATGATCTCGGCGATCTTATCCATATCGTCCTCTTTCATTCCCCGAGTTGTAACTGCCGGAGTTCCGAGTCTTACTCCGCTTGTCACGAACGGAGAACGAGATCGTTCGGTATTGTATTTTTATTACATGTAATATGTGCATCGTCAAGCCGTTTTTCCAGCTCTTTTCCGCTTACGTCATTTCCGGTAAGATCTACGAGCATAAGATGATTGTCTGTATCTCCTGAAACGATCTTCACGCCGCGTTTTTTTCAAACCTTCACAGAGCGCTTTTGCATTTTTTACAACCTGCATCTGATATTCTTTAAATTCCGGCTCAAGAGCTTCTTTAAAGCAGACTGCCTTTGCCGCGATTACATGCATAAGCGGTCCTCCCTGAGTTCCCGGGAAATTGCTTTATTAAAATTAAACTTCTCGTTCACTTCATTACTTGAAGGATCATTCCGCCTCTTGGACCTCTTAATGTTTTATGGGTCGTTGTCGTTGTCACATGTGCATACGGAATCGGACTTGGATGGAGACCTGCTGCCACAAGTCCTGCAATATGAGCCATATCTACCATGAGATACGAGCCGACTTCATCTGCGATTTCACGGAAACGTTTGAAATCGATCGTTCTTGCATAAGCGCTTGCGCCCGCATGATCATCTTCGGTTTACATTCTTTTGCAATTTCCAAAACCTTATCATAATCGATCACTCCGTCATCATTGACTCCGTAAGGAACGACATGAAAATATTTCCCGACAGATTGACCGGTGATCCATGAGTCAAATGTCCGCCGTGATCAAGGTTCATTCCCATGATCGTATCGCCCGGTGTCAGCATCGCAAACTGAACTGCCATATTAGCCTGCGCTCCTGAATGAGGCTGTACATTTACATACTCACAGCCAAACAGTTTTTTTGCGCGTTCTCTTGCCAGTTCTTCGGCAACATCCACACACTGACAGCCTCCGTAATATCTCTTGCCCGGATATCCTTCTGCATATTTATTTGTAAGCGGACTTCCCATCGCTGCCATCACTGCTTTGCTCACCCAGTTCTCAGAAGCGATCAATTCAATATGGGAGTTCTGTCTCTTCATTTCCGCTGTGATCACTTCCGCAATCTCCGGATCTGCATTTTTGATTTCATCGAAGTCGTACATCGTCATTATCCTCCATCTCATCTGAAATTTGAAATTTGAAATTTCATAAATTTACACTTTACTATGACAAAGCGTTAGAGTTATTATAGCATAGCGGATGTATCCCGTCTACGTCTTTCTAAAGACAGAAAATAGGAAAGGAAGAAATATTAACGATATGGGAGAACAAATTTTAATTGCAGAAGATGACGCAGATATCAACAATCTGCTTGCAAAAATATTACGCACCGAGCATTTTAAGCCGATACAGGCATTTTCCGGAACAGAAGCAAAACTGCTCTTTATGCACAACACGCCGGACTTAATCTTACTGGATCTTATGCTTCCGGGATTATCCGGCGAAGAACTTCTATCCGAACTTCGGGAAAATCTTTCTTCTGACGTACCAGTCATCATATTGTCTGCAAAAATTGCCCTGGCAGACAAAGTGTCACTTTTAAAAATGGGTGCCGATGATTATATTACAAAGCCGTTTGAACCTGAAGAAGTCATAGCAAGAATCCAGGCTGCTTTACGGCGTACTGCAACATCAAAAAAACTGTCTTGCCTAAATTTAGAGTTATATCCGGATTCTAGAAAAGTTACTGTTCACGGAATCGAACTTTCTCTGACCGCCCACGAATATGACTTACTCTATCTTTTCATAAAAAAATCCAGAGAAGGTCTATTCCCGCGAAATGCTGTACGATCTCGTCTGGCACGGAGGCTATTATGGGGAAAACAATACTGTCAATGTACATGTAAGCAATCTCCGAAAAAAAATAAAAGAAGCCGATCCTGAAAACGAATATATCCGTACTGTATACGGAATTGGATTCAAACTTGTTCTTCATTCAAATAAAACAAAATTTGAAGCAGTGATTTAGCATTTAATAACTGAACTGATTCAAAAATTATAGATTTAAACTTTGATAAACCTAATCAGTACGATTTTATAAGTTCTTTAAAAGTTCTTTATGACTTATTAAAACAGATTCAGATATAATTGGCATCGTAACAGCTTTTATTCAAAAACCTGCTGCATAAAATAAAATCCATACGGAGTGAACAGATATGAACAGATATGTCATAGAGACAAAACAAATCACAAAAACATACAATCCGCGTTCTCCCTTTATCGCACTGGATCATGTGGATCTTCATGTAGCGAAGGCTGCATTTACGGACTGATCGGAGATAATGGCGCGGGAAAAAGCACATTACTCAAATTACTTGCCGGACACATCTTTCCAACAAACGGAGAACTATGCCTTTTTGGCGAAACAGAAGAAAAAGCACTTTGCAATATACGCAAAAATATCGGCTGCCTGATCGAATATCCATGCTTTGTTCCAGGCATGACTGTTGAGCAAACTCTGCATTATTATGCCATTCAAAAGGGAGTTCCAGACAACAAAAAAATCGGCGAAGCAATTCAACTGACCGGTCTATCCGAAAAGCAACATGCAAAATGTAAAACGCTTTCGCTCGGGCAAAAACAACGGCTCGGACTTGCAGTTGCCCTGCTGGGTGAACCGCAGATTCTCATTTTGGACGAACCGATCAACGGACTTGATCCGAGCGGTATTGTCGAATTTCGCAGTATCCTTCAACAATTAAATGAACAGAAAAACATCACGATCCTTTTATCAAGCCATATTTTATCAGAATTACAACACCTTGCCACAGTTTACGGCTTCCTAAATAAAGGAATCTTACTTGAAGAGATCAGTTCTGAAGCTTTACACGCAAAATGCGCCAACTGTATCGAACTGACTGTTTCTGATGCTGAAAAATATACCGTTCTGCTCGAAAAAATCTTTCCTGAAGAAAACTATAAAGTGCTTCCGGGAAATACGATTCGCATTTATAAACCGCACGAGACAGCCGAAAGCTTCAGCAGACTTGCCGCAAAAATGATGTTTACATTACAAAAATGCAGACACTCCAGACATCATTGGAAGATTATTATATGGAACTGAAGAAAAGAGGTGCTGTAAAATGTTGAATTTTATTAAAAGTGAGTACTACCGTATGATCCATACAACCGGAATCCGTGTCTTCTTCGGAATTCTCTCTGTTTTGACCATTTACTGATATCAGGTATTTCGATTGTTGAAACACAGTACCATACAACCTCTTTTTCTTATTCCATCCTTGTATCGAGTCCTATGTTTTTCACGTTGATGGGAATGCTGACCGCTTCGGTTCTCTATGAAGACAGCAAAAGAAACGGGATTATAAAAAATTCGATAGCAAACGGAATTCCCAGAGGAAAGGTGTTCTTCAGCCAATGTATCGTCAGTATCACCACTGCTACTGTCATTATGACGATTGTTCTCACCCTCTGGATTTTCATGACCGAACTGTTTCTTGATAAAACCGGTCCGGTTCATATGACCGATCTGCTAATGGAAATTCCGGCTATTTATTTGATTGCCGTATCCAGTATTGTTTTAACAATCGTACTTTGCCTGTGTTTTCAAAACGGCGCATTCATATTTTTTACATGGCTTTTTGTCTTTTTCATTTTTCCGACAATTTTACTTAAATTCGGAATAGCAGTTTCAGCCCATTTTAAAACAGATTTTATCTACAACATCGCCATGTGGATGCCATCGAACTTTTTTCAGATCAACACCGCAAACGTCAATATGAGTTCATGCATTACCGCATGGGATACAACCGGCGGTATGCTGCGCTGCATAATTGCAGGAATTTCAGGAATTATTATTTTCATGGCAATCGGATTCAGGCACATCCGAAAAGCAGACTTATAAACATAAATATGGAGGGATCACATATGTTGTATATCATTCTATTTCTTATCAGTATCGCAGGAGGATATGTTGCGTTTCGCTACATTTCCCTTCTCCGTGCATTAAAACAGATACAAAAAGAGCTCGATGTCATACAGCAGGATCTCTCCAAAAATCAGATGATACATCTTCCCGTTCCGAACAATCGGTTAAAGGAACTTCTCATCACAATCAACTCTTTTTTTAGATGAGCTTCACCATGAGCGCGCGCGTTATACAAAACAGGAAAAAGAATTTCAAAAACAGATTGAAAATATCAGTCATGACCTGCGTACTCCTTTAACATCCCTTCTCGGATATGTTAGACTATATAAAAATCCCAGTCTTCCTATATCTCACAAAACGCTGAGCTTTCAGATACACTAGATGTCATTGAACGAAAATCAGAATCACTGAAAACCTGATTACGCAGTTTTATGATTTTTCCCGACTTACAGCTCATGACTATACAGTAAATCTCATTAAAATTGATACTGTAAAATTACTGAGAGAATCTTTTGCAGACAACTGCCACATACTCGAAGAGACACATTTAAACGTTTCGCTTGATTTGCCGGATCGCCCAATATATGTGCTTGCTGACAAAACAGCTTTAGAACGAATCTTTTTTAATTTGTTTCAAAATGCCGGAAGATACGCACATACCTTTTTCATATAACAATAAAAAACGAACAAAATTCCATTAAAATCTTGTTCGCTAATGACACATGTTCTCTTTCATCCGAAGATATTTCTCATCTGTTCGACCGCTTCTATATTCAGGAATCGGCGCGCAGTCAGGGCGGAACCGGACTTGGTCTTACGATTGCCAGATCACTTGCAGAAGAGATCGGCGGAGAGCTTTCTGTTTCTTCCAAAAAGTCAAACGGAAATAACTCTCTTCTCATCTCATTTACTTTGGCATTACCTTCTTGTTAGTTTCAAAACTTTTATACCGGATTTCCCTTTTGTAAATACATATCCGCGATCCCACCCTATAATGTACGTTTAAGAGTTATCGCTTTGTATAAATCAAATCCGTCATTCCATTATACGATTGTGTTTTGAGCAGCCTTAACTTAATTTCATGGTCAGTCTTTTCAAAAAAGTCGAATGCCTGACCCTAAAATAGTTGGAATAACAGTAATATAATAACAATCAATTATATCTTCCCTGTTGGATAAGGGTTGCACCACCACATATCCAAATATCTTCCCACTTTCCTCTCGTAGTTTTTTACCAGATCAACAGAGCTTTCATTGGTAAATTAATTTTATCAGAAGATGTTTTTTGATTATGTGTTACTACATAGGTTGTAAAATCATTATAAACCCATTCATTTGGCGAAAGTTCAGTAACAATTTGATGATAAGTATTCCACCCCATTATCACAGTATCAATATCTTTTGCAAATTCAGAATATGTATCAATGTTATCAGCGTCATCACCCTGTCCAACCAACCATTCAACACTGCCTTCACTGTCTGCGATATATCCGTCAAGGCTCATTGCTATAAACAAACTGACTTTTTTCATAGATCCTCCTTTAAATTCACAAACTGGGATTTTATTCTTTATCGTTCAAAGTTTATTTACTCTTTCAACTGGAAATCTGTCTTCAATATCAATTATTTCAAACAAATTTAGTGGCAATTCTTTTTCATCAATTAGAGTAAGATATTCATTAACAGCTCTACGGTCAATCATAATTTTTCCATGACCAGCCCAATGTCGATTACTCTCCTTCTTTTTCAAACCAGAAATCCAGTATTCATCACCATTTCAATGTCTATATAATTTGCGTAATTACCGTTATATTTCTGAAATGCATGGTTGTTAAAATAAATGGTTTTCTTGGTTTTTGAAGTTTTCACATATCCAATCCATGCTGGACCATCATCAGAATATCCTGTTTTCAGTTCAATATACATTAAATCTTTAATCATTTATATCATTTATATCATTCCTAAATTTAAATTTTTCGTGTTACCGGAATTTACAACTCTATTTCTTTATGAAAAAATCAATCTTACAATCAAAAGAAAAACAAAAATCCCAATGAAATAAGAAAGCCTCCATAAATTCTAATATTTATACCGCTTCTCTCAGTCGCTATGTCCCATTAGCTTGCAAATAATTCTTTTAATTCTTACAACAATTCCTCCAATACCTCCCAGCCTTGATAATAAAATGCCGAGAGCAAAAAATATTAACTATAACGGTAGCCATATCCAAATAATTTTCGCCCAATAATTTTTCTCCTTTACAACTTCAAATTTTCGTTATTACCCAACACCAAACAAAATTTC
>ENA-OQJH01000786-OQJH01000786.1-human-gut-metagenome-genome-assembly--contig:-NODE-786-length-15634-cov-1.260528_pt1 | contig 15634 bp, 29 predicted proteins | sample MGYA00242597_ERZ504763 | MGnify/ENA primary metagenome ERZ504763 (study PRJEB26092, sample SAMD00036359) | human gut metagenome | host: Homo sapiens | study: EMG produced TPA metagenomics assembly of... | reverse complement strand
ATAGGAAATACGCCGGATCACTAAAAGAGCGGTTTTGGGTTCTATTTCCAGGACACGGGCTTCTAAGAATCTGCAGATTTGGCTGAAATACGGTCCTGGTAGCATCGATGATCAGCCATAGTCTCTTCTGAAAACTGTATAACAGGCAACGGAAATAGCGGCCTGTGCTGCTCAATGCCAGGGACTTTTGCATATTCAATATAGTTTTCCATTAAAGTTACCGGTCTGCCATCTGCCAGCTGCAGTCTCTGGATCCGGGCAACCGGCGTTCCTTCCGGTATAAAAAGGTCTGCAGCAATATCCCTGGAAGCCGGGATCACATCGATCATCATGCTTCCTGTGGTCACATCATAGCCACGTTTTCGCAAAGACTCAGTTACAGAAGTGACCTGGTTATAATTCTGAGTAGTGCGGATGTCCATGACCATCGTGCCACAGCCCTGGCGCACACTTAAAATACCTTCATCAGAAAGCAGTTTTACAGCCTTGCGGATAGTAGTGCGGCTGACCTGGTATAAAGTTTCCATTCCTGCTCGTGTGGGAAGAAAACTTCCCGGCGGTAGGTGCCGCCCTTGATAGCGGATTTTAATTTATCGTATATTTTTATGTAGATCGGTTTGTTTGTCATTTTAAGTATTCCCCCTGGGCTTCATTATATATATTTTCAGAAAAAACGCAAATTTAATGAATTATATTTAAAAAAGTAAACGTTAACTCTTGACGCATCCCCATAAGGAACATATAATAAGCTTATTATATATGTCAATCAAATCAACAAGGAGGAATTAATGGACTATCCAAATAAGATCAAAGATGGGTTTTCATGAAACAGAGGCACAGGAGACAGCACCAGGAGTTGTGCGCCGGGTCTTAGCTTATTGTGATAATGTTATGTGCGTGGAAAATACCTTTAAGAAAGGTTCCATCGGAGCAATGCACAACCATCCACATACCAGATCACCTATGTGGCATCCGGTAAGTTTGAATTTACCATTGACGGAGAAGTACATACAGTCAGTAAAGGGGATACGCTGCTGAAGCAGGACGGAGTGATGCATGGCTGTACCTGTCTGGAAGATGGTATTTTTGATCGATATCTTTACTCCTATGAGAGAAGATTTTCTGTAAGATTAAGATCAAGATGAGAAAAATATGGCTGCGTCAGAGGACGCAGTTATAGGTGAAAATGTATTTTAGGGATCAGGAGGATAAAATAATGAGAATTGCGTTGATCAACGAAAACAGCCAGGCTGGCAAAAACGAGATCATTTACCGTGAACTTAAGGGAGTAGTGGAACCAATGGGACATGTAGTAGACAACTACGGCATGTATTCCGCAGATGACGAGGCACAGCTTACCTATGTGCAGTGCGGTATTCTGGCTTCCTTGCTTCTTTCTTCAGGAGCTGCAGATTTTGTAGTGACAGGCTGTGGTACTGGTCAGGGAGCTATGATCGCCTGCAACAGTTTTCCAAATGTAGTGTGTGGACACGTATCCAATCCATCAGATGCATTTCTGTTTGCACAGGTGAATGACGGAAACTGCGTAGCTATGCCATATGCACAGAATTACGGATGGGGCGGTGAGCTGAACCTTCGTTACAGTTTTGAGAAATTATTTGGTTTTGGCAGCGGTAACGGCTATCCGCCGGAGCGTGTAGTACCGGAGCAGAGAAACAAGAAGATCCTGGATCAGGTGAGAGCCAACAACTTAAAGATGTGATCACCTGCTGCAAGGGACTGGATCAGGAATTGGTAAAGGGCGCTGTAGCCGGACCAAAGTTTAAGGAACTGTTCTTTGCAAATTGCAAGGATGAGGCGATCAAGGCTTACGTAGAAACACTTCTGTAAGTATAAATATAGTAAGTATAAAAACTGAGAAAAATAAAATATGAGAAAACGGTTATTTCCTGTGCAGTCATCTGCCGTGGAAATAACCGTTTTTTTATAGTCGGTACGTTTATTTTTGCAAGTCTGAATGGCTTTGGAAATTGCTCCTTAACACTACTTCCGGTTCCATGACCAGACAGCTGCTGCGGGGATAATCCTTTTTAGCAGATAATCAAACAGGGTCTTTACGGCAAGAGCGCTTTGCTTGGAGATTTTTTGTCGATCACTCCACGCAGGATGCCATCGGACAGCGCCTGACGGCTTTCTGTGAAAGATCGTTGCCTATGACCTGGATACGGTCCTGGATTCCTAACTGTCGGATGCATTGGGAAATATGGTAGGTAAAACGGGCACTGCAGGTATAAATGGCATAGGTATCCGGATGGACCGTCAGATACTGCCGGATCTCTTTGCTGACAGCAAGGGGATCAGAACTGGAACGGGACTGTTTCAATAGATGGCGCATAGGTATGCAGGTAAGCTGAAAATGCCTGCATATTAAGGCGCTGATCCTCCATGCCAAGGCAGCCATAGTCTCCGGCCATAAGGATCTTTGCCGGATAGCCGGATGGAAGAAAAGCAGTGAGCAGCTCTGCAGCAAGATAGCCCACAGCTGTATCATTTGCTTTGATGCAGCAAAGACGAAAATCTGTATGAAGATCAGCGCCAATAAGCACCACCGGGATCTGCTTTTTGGCAAATTTTTCTAGGAATAAGAAGAGCGGTCATGATCATGCAATGGTGATCAATCCCTGGAGATCATCAGAGTCCTGGTTGAATATTTTTTCCAGGACCAGTCCGTTGCCGTCACGGGTAAGCGGATAGGCATATTCTGAAACTGTGATAGGAAATTCACTTACGGTATCCAGATAATTTCGGATGCGTCCCAGAGAGCACCATAGTAAAAACGGTTATCCCCATCTGTATTTGGCAGAACAACTGCAATGTGAAATTTTTTCTTTGAGAGAGAGGATGCCATATAGTTAACTTTGTATCCCATCTGCGCAGCAACTTTCATGATTTCTGCGCGTCGTTTTTCGCTGACGCCTTCTTTACCGTTAAGCGCTTTGTGAACTGTGGTGATTGTTACTCCCAATTTTTCTGCAACATCTTTTAATGTCACTGACATAGTCTATATCCGCCTCTCTGTGAGTTTTTCTGAAATAAGTATATCGACTTTAAGAAGATAAACAATAGTTTTCTGGGGATAGAACTTTATTTGGTGAGACTGTTCTGACCGGAAATTGCAGCAGATTGTGGTGTCTTTTTTATGAAAGTTAATCAAAAATACTAGCGTTTTTCTGACTGCCATGTTATAATGCTAACTTGAAGTGTAGCGCCCTCATGGATATGGGCGAATCACATATATTTTCAAGGAGGAACCCGTAGAATGAGTGTACAGGTAGAAAAATTAGAGAAAAACATGGCAAAACTGACTGTAGAAGTCAGCGCTGAGGATTTTAAGGCTGCGATCAAGAAAGCGTTCAACAAGAACAAGAACCGCTTTGCGATCCCAGGTTTCCGTAAAGGAAAAGCTCCTCAGGCTATGATCGAAAAGATGTATGGCGAAGGCGTATTCTATGAGGATGCAGCTGATGAAGCAATCAAGCTTCCTACGCTGAGGCTATGAAGGAAAGCGGACTGGATATCGTTTCCAGACCAGAAGTTACTATCGAGAAGATCGGCAAAGATGAGCCATTCGTATACAGCGCATTAGTAGCAGTTAAGCCAGAAGTTACTTTAGGCCAGTACAAGGGCGTAGAAGTAGAGAAGGCTGACGCTTCTGTAAGTGCAGAGGACGTTGAGGCTGAATTAAAGAAGGTTCAGGAGCAGAACGCAAGATTGCTTACTGTTGAAGACCGTGGAGTAGAAGACGGTGACCAGACCGTGATCGACTTCGAGGGATTTGTAGACGGCAAGGGCTTTGAAGGCGGAAAGGCTGAGGACTATCCATTAACCATCGGTTCCCATTCCTTTATCGATACCTCGAGGAGCAGCTGATCGGCAAGAAGATCGGTGAAGAGTGCGAAGTAAACGTAACCTTCCCAACCGAGTACCATGCAGCAGATCTGGCTGGAAAGCCAGCTACCTTCAAGGTAACTGTTAAGGAAATCAAGGTAAAAGAACTTCCAGAGTTAAATGATGAGTTCGCATCTGAAGTTTCTGAATTCGATACTTTAGACGAGTACAAGAAGGACGTTGAGAAGAAGTTAGCTGAGAAGAAAGAGATCGAAGCAAACTCCAAGAACGAAGACGCTGTAGTTGCTAAGGTAGTTGAGAACGCAACCATGGAGATCCCGGACAAGATGATCGACGCTCAGGCTGAGAACATGGTTCAGGATATGGCTCGCCGTATGCAGAGCCAGGGACTGTCTCTGGATATGTACTTAAAGTATACCGGCATGACTGTAGAGCAGATGAAGGAACAGGCTCGTCCAGATGCTGAGAAGAGAATTCGCACCAGACTGGTTCTGGAAGCAGTTGCTAAGGCTGAGAACATCCAGATCTCTGACGAGAAGGTTGACGAAGAAGTAGCTAAGATGGCAGAAGCTTACAAGATGGAAGTTGAGAAGTTAAAGAGCTACATGAGCGAAAGCGATGTTAAGCAGATGAAGGAAGACTTAGCTGTACAGCAGGCAGTTGATCTGTTAGTAGCAGAAGCTAAGCTGGCTTAATTATTAAAAGTTGTACACAAGAGACCGGGGGATTCTCTGCTGAGAGTCTCCTTGGTTTTGTATATTAAACGTATATCTGGGAAAAATTCCCGCTATGGGGTGGAAAACAGATATAAAGATCATAACGGAGGATGGTTATATGAGTTTAGTACCTTATGTCATTGAGCAGACAAGCGTGGTGAGCGCTCTTATGATATTTATTCCAGACTTCTTAAGGAAAGAATTATTTTTCTGGGAGAAGAGGTTAATGACACTTCCGCAAGCATTATCGTAGCACAGCTGCTGTTCCTGGAAGCAGAGGATCCTTCTAAGGATATCCATCTGTATATCAACAGCCCAGGCGGTTCTGTATCTGCTGGTTTTGCTATTTACGATACAATGAACTACATCAAGTGCGATGTGTCCACTATCTGTATCGGTATGGCAGCAAGTATGGGCGCTTTCCTGCTTTCCGGAGGAACAAAGGGAAAACGTTTGCACTGCCTAACTCTGAGATCATGATCCATCAGATCTGGCGGCGCCAGAGGACAGGCAACAGAGATCCAGATCGTTGCAGAGAACATTTTAAAGACCAAGAAGAAATTAAATGAGATCCTGGCTGCCAATACTGGAAGAAGTTATGAGGAGATCGCCCGTGATACTGAGCGTGACAACTACATGACTGCACAGGAAGCAAAAGAGTATGGTCTGATCGATGAGATCCTTGCACATCATTAATAGTGTTAATGAAAGGTTAGGTACAATATAGTATGCCAATTAGACCAGATGATACGATCCGCTGCTCCTTCTGCGGAAGGACACAGGATCAGGTTAGAAAAATGATCGCCGGTTCAGGCAATCATAATGTATTTATCTGCGATGAATGCATTGAATTATGCTCAGAGATCTTAGAGGAAGAGTTGGGAAAACAGGAAGAGGAAGATGTAGAAGAGGAAGCACCTCTTTTTAACGATATCCACCTGTTAAAACCAAAGGAGATCAAGGCATTTCTGGACGAGTATGTAATTGGACAGGATGATGCAAAAAAAGTACTTTCTGTAGCTGTATACAACCACTATAAGAGAGTTACTTCCTGCCAGCATATGGATGTAGATGTACAGAAAAGCAATATCTTAATGATCGGACCTACCGGTTCCGGTAAGACCTACCTGGCACAGACGATGGCAAAGATCTTAAACGTTCCTTTTGCCATTGCAGATGCAACCTCTCTTACAGAGGCAGGCTATGTAGGCGAAGATGTGGAAAATATCCTGTTAAAGCTGATCCAGGCTGCAGATTATGATATTGAACGTGCTGAGTACGGCATTATCTACATTGATGAGATCGATAAGATCACCAAGAAATCAGAAAATGTTTCTATCACAAGAGATGTATCTGGTGAAGGTGTGCAGCAGGCCCTTCTTAAGATCTTAGAGGGAACCGTTGCCAGCGTTCCGCCTCAGGGGGAAGGGAAGCATCCTCATCAGGAACTGATCCAGATCGATACAACCAATATCCTGTTTATCTGCGGCGGTGCTTTTGACGGACTGGAAAGATCGTAGAGCAGCGTATGAGCGCAGGTTCCATTGGATTTAACGCAGAAGTGGTAAATCGCAATGAGATGGATATTGATGAACTTTTACGGCAGGTAGAGCCGAGAGATCTTACCAAATTTGGTCTGATCCCTGAGTTTATCGGCCGTGTTCCGGTCATGGTTTCCTTAGAGCAGCTACAAAGGAAGCAATGGTAAGAATTCTTTCTGAACCGAAGAATGCCCTTACCAAGCGTACAAGAAGTGTTTGAGCTGGATGATGTAAACTTGAGTTTACACCGGAGGCTCTGGAAGAAGTGGCAAATCTGGCAGTAAAGAGAAAGATCGGTGCCAGAGGACTGCGTTCCATCCTGGAAAATGCTATGATGGATCTGATGTATGAGATCCCGTCTGATGATACAGTAGGTATCTGTACCATTACAAAAGATGTGATCGATAAGACAGGTGAGCCGGAACTGGTATATCGTGATGCAGCTCCGACAACTGCCCGTAAATCTGTTGCAGACAGACTGCGTGGCGGAAAAAAAGGAGAGATCGCCTGATAGATTTCGAGAGAAGATTAGGGGGCTGTCGTAAGTAGTCTTATTTTGCGGCATGCCCTCTTTTTGATAGATTGAAAGGTGCATAAGATAGAATGGAAGAACAAGTAATAGTAATGCCCACTGTGGCCTGCGGGGAATGACCATCCTGCCGGGTATGGTGCAGCATTTTGATGTAAGCAGACCGAAATCCATAGCAGCGGTTGAAAAGGCAATGTTAGGGGATCAGAAGCTGTTTTTAGTCAGCCAGAAGCGTCCGGAGATACCGGATCCGGAACTTTCGGATCTGTATCAGATCGGTACCGTTTCTGTAGTAAAACAGCTGGTAAAGCTTCCCTCTAAAAACGTCCGCGTTCTAGTGGAAGGTCTGGAAAAAGCGGAACTTCTCTGCTTTGATACGGAAGAACCTTATCTTATGGGTGAGATCAGCCTCATGGGGGAAGAGGAAGAAGATACAGAACCTCTTGCCGGAGAGGCAATGCTCCGTATTTTAAAGGATAAACTGGAAGAATATGGAACTGTCAATCAGAGAGTGGCAAAGGAAACACTTCCGGCGCTGCTGCTGATCGGTGATCTGAAGGAGATGTTAAAGCAGATTCCTATCCAGATGCCATGGGATTATACCGTATGCCAGGCGATCTTAGAGTGTTCCAGCATATCTGCAAAATATGAGGCTGTCCTTCAGACCCTTATGACAGAAATGGAAGTTTACCGTATAAAAAAGGAATTCCAGGAGAAGTAAAAGCAGATATTGACCAGAACCAGAAAGAGTATATCCTCAGAGAACAGATGAAGATCATCCGTCAGGAGTTAGGGGAGGATAATCCTTTATCTGATGCAGATGAGTATCAGAAGAAAACAGAAAGCTTAAAAGCAGACAAAGAAGTAAAGGAAAAGCTGTTAAAAGAGATCGGCCGTTTCCGTACCATGCCTGCCGGAAGCCAAGAAGCCAATGTGCTGCGGACCTACATAGAGACTCTTTTAGAACTGCCGTGGAAGAAAACTTCCAAAGATAACGAAGATATCCGCCATGCAGAAAAGATCTTAAATGAGGATCATTATGGTCTGGAAAAGGTAAAAGAGCGTATTTTAGAGTATCTGGCTGTGCGTTCTCTTACCAAGAAGGGTACAAGCCCGATCATCTGTTTAGTAGGTCCGCCAGGAACCGGTAAGACCTCCATTGCAAGATCTGTTGCAAAAGCATTAAAATAAAAAATATGTGCGCATCAGCTTGGCGGTGTAAGAGATGAGGCAGAGATCCGTGGACACAGAAAGACTTATGTAGGGGCAATGCCGGGACGTCTGGTAGAAGGACTGCGCCAGGCAGGAGTTGCCAATCCGCTGATGCTTTTAGATGAGATCGATAAGGTAAGCAGTGACTACAAGGGAGATACTTCCTCTGCTTTGCTGGAAGTATTAGACGGGGAGCAGAATGTAAAATTCCGCGATCACTATGTAGAAGTTCCTGTGGATCTTTCCCAGGTACTGTTTATTGCCACTGCCAATACCACCCAGACCATACCGGGACCATTACTTGACCGTATGGAACTGATCGAGGTAAACAGCTATACAGAAAATGAGAAGTTCCACATTGCAAAGGACTATCTGGTAGGAAAACAGATCGAGCGAAATGGCCTTACACCACAGCAGATCGTATTTTCCGATAAGTGTCTGGAAAAGATCATCCACAATTACACCAGAGAAGCCGGTGTGCGAAACTTAGAGCGCCGGATCGGGGATGTGTGCCGCAAGGCAGCCAGAAAATATCTGGAAAAGAAGCAGGGACCGATCCGTGTAAATGAAGGAAATCTGGAAAAATATCTTGGAAAAGAGAGAGTCTCTTTTGAAGATGCCAATGAAGAAGATGAAGTAGGTATTGTAAGAGGTCTGGCATGGACCAGCGTAGGCGGCGATACCTTACAGATCGAAGTAAATGTGATGCCTGGAAAAGGAAATCTCCTTATGACAGGTCAGATGGGTGATGTAATGAAGGAGTCAGCTCAGATCGCTCTGACTTATGTGCGCTCGATCTGTCCGGATTACCAGGTGGCAGATGATTACTTTGAAAAACATGATCTGCATCTGCATATTCCGGAGGGTGCAGTTCCAAAGGATGGCCCGTCTGCAGGTATTACCATGGCAACAGCTATGCTTCTGCTGTAATAGGACGGAAAGTTCTGGCAAAAGTGGCTATGACCGGTGAGATTACCTTAAGAGGAAGAGTGCTTCCGATCGGCGGCCTGAAGGAGAAGATCCTGGCAGCCAAGATGGCCCACATTAAAAAAGTCCTGGTTCCGGATAAGAACGGCCGGATATGGCAGAATTATCAAAAGAGATCACCAGAGGTTTGGAGATCGTTTTATGTTAAAAATATGGATGAAGTAATAAAGGAGGCATTTGTATGATCATCAGAGATGTAAATCTGGAAACAGTCTGCGGTGTTACCAGCAAACTTCCGGACAACACACTGCCGGAGTTCGCTTTTGCAGGAAAGTCAAATGTAGGAAATCCTCATTGATCAATGCACTGATGAACCGGAAAGCCTACGCAAGAACTTCTTCCCAGCCTGGAAAGACCCAGACCATTAACTTTTACAATATCAATAAAGAGTTGTACTACGTGGATCTTCCTGGATATGGTTATGCCAAGGTTTCACTGGAAGCCAAGGAAAATGGGGCAAGATGATCGAGCGTTATCTTAGAAACTCCGCCATGTTAAAACTGGTTTTTCTTCTGATCGATATCCGTCATGAACCATCTGCCAACGACAAGATGATGTATGACTGGATCATCTATAACGCTATCATCCGGTGATCATTGCTACCAAATTAGACAAGATCAACCGCAGCCAGATCCAGAAAAATGTAAAGATCGTCCGTCAGGGTCTTGGAATGGAAAAAGATGGGATCATTATCCCGTTTTCTGCTGAAACAAAGCAGGGAAGAGATGAGATCTGGAGGCTGATCGAAGATACCATGGCAGATGTAAATGAAAATACAGCTGCAGAGGCAGAAGAGAAAACAGAAGAATAATTAAGGGAACATATATAAAAAATGTGCTCTGACACAAAAACACGACCGGGAGAAAACTCTCAGGTCGTGTTTTTGATGATTTATTACGATTGACTGCCAGTATATCGCAGGTGCGGCGGTCATGGATGATCACAGTGTTTCTCAAAATTTAAGACAGCAGGGTATGCATCACATGAGAATAAATCTCCTGGCTTTTACGTCTCCAGGCGCCGCATACAGCTTCCGCCTGCTCTTTGTCAGGAACAGAAAGGTCCAGCCCGATTAGGACTGCCTTATTTTCACGTACTTCACAGTGGACGATGTAGTCCTGGTTGGTACCTTTGTAAAAGTCGGCGGTGTACCTACCTCTTCACGCAGGCGGAATTTATTTCCTTTAAATATTCATCATGTCATTGATAATGGCAGGAGAAATATTTTTGCCAAAGAAGTTTAAAGGTTTCTTCCCCTTCTTTGGTAATATCATAGCGGGTGCTGGAGTGGCTGGCTTCTTTGTGGATCAGCCCGGCATCCTCTAATTCATTTAAGGCCTGCTGCAGTGTGAAATAAGTAGTATAGTCGTGTTCTGTAAAAAAGCTGGTCAGCTGTGCATTGGTAAGAGGAAAATTCACCTGTTTTAACAGATACAGGTTCATCAGTTTATATAAAGTCATAGGTTCCGTAAGCATTATTTCACACTCCGTTAAAAGATTTCTGAACATTCTTATCTATCATAACAAGTTTGCTTCTTTAAATCAAGACAGATTTCACTTTTAAAACAGAAGGAATTGTGTTATCATGGGGGTTAGGTGCTATGTGCCAGTGGCAAATGTTCAGCACCAATCGAAGCGAAGCAAAAATGCGGGAGTGCAAAGCTTACAGCAATCCGGCATTTGAGAAACTGACAGATAAATATGCGAGAGTACATATAGATACAGGTGGTAGTGTATGAGAGAACGGATCAACCGCCTGGCCCGCGGGATCATTGACAGCAGCGTGCCAGAGCTGGTGATAAAACCAGAGAGGATCGAAGGGGTCCTTTCACCGGGAGAGTCCGTGCGGGGAGAATTTTCCGTTCAAAGCGGAAATGACCTGTATATTAAAGGGCTGGTGTATTCCGGAATGAGAGAGTAAAATTAGAAAGCGAAGCATTTGGTGGACTTCGCAATCACATTATATATAACATCGACACCCGATACTTAGAGGATGGAGATACAGTTAAGGGATCTTTTTACCTGGTCACAAACGGAGGCGAGAAGAGATCCTTATTCTTTGCGCATACAGACAGGAAACAGGACAGAGGAACTGGGAAGCTTAAAAACCCCAAGGGATTTTGCAGCTCTGGCAAAGAAAAACTGGGAACTGGCCCTGCGCCTGTTTGAATATCAGGATTTTACAGAAGCGCCTTTTATGCAGGATGTGCAGGCAAGGACGATCTATGAGGGTTTAAAGGGAAGAAACGGCAGAAATAATCTGTTAGAGGAATTTTTAGTAGCTCTTCATGTAAAGGAAGCGGTTTCCCTGCGTACAGACGGGGAAAAGATCCTGTTAAATGCACCGGAAACCATTACAGAAGGTGTGATCGGGCTTACAGCCAGTGGCTGGGGCTATGTAAAAATACAGGTAGAAGCAGACGGGGATTTTCTTGCTGTGGAAAAAATGCAGTGACCACCCGTGAGTTTGACCAGGGCAACTGCCAGATCCATTACCAGATCCTTCCACAATATCTTCATGTCGGAAGAAACTTTGGTTCTGTGCGCATCCGTTCCCTGCGCCAGGAATTTGTTTTCCCTGTAGAAGTAATAAAAGAAAAATGTTCAGGGAGCAGATGGAAGAGAGAAAAAAACAGCAGATAAGGCATCTGTCTGTGAATTTTCCCGTCTGCGCCTGAAACAGGAATTTACAGATGAGGGAGATTTTTCTGTAAACAGCGGGTTATTAAAGAAAACAGAAAATCTCCGTGCCAGATATCCGGAAGATATAGCTGTACGTTTGTGGCGGACAGAACAGCTTTTTAAAGCAGGAAGAAAAGATGCGTATACAGCGGCTCTTGCAGAGATCGGAGATCCTGTTTTAAGATGCAGGGATACAAGACCGGAAATCTACTGCTTTTATCAGTATTTAGAGCTGTTAAATGAGCCTTCTTCTGAAGAGAAAAAGGCAGCACTGGCCCGCTACATACGTAAGCTCTTAAATGAAAACAGGAAAACGGATGGCTGGCTTCTTAACCTGTTAGTAAAAACAGACAGGACCTGCCTGCAAAATCCGCTGGAGCTTTATGAACAGATGCGCTCCATGTTCGGATATGGCTGCAGAAGCCCGTTTTTATATGGACTGGCCTGCCGCTTCTTAAGATGCATCCGGATCTGTTTGTAAAAATGGGAGAATTTGAGATCCAGGTCTTCCTTGGTGGATTAAAAAATGGCTGGCTGGACCAGAACCTGGCTGTAAAAGCTGCTTTATCCCTTTCAGAGGTAAAGCATTACAGGAAGATCCTGGAAAGACTGTTAGTAAATTTATACAGATCCTATCCGGAAATGCAGGTATTAGAGGCATTATGCGGTCTTCTGATCCGGGGAGAAAAGAAAGACAGATCCGCCTTTGGCTGGTATGAGAAGGCCTTAAAAGCCCATATCAATCTTACAAGGCTTTATGAATATTTCCTTTATTCTCTGCCGGATGATTATGGACATGCCCTTCCAAAAGAAGTGCTATTGTATTTCTCTTATGATAAATCTTTAGACCAGGCCAATAAAAGTGTGCTGTATAAAAACATTTTTACAGTATGTAAACCCTTCTACGGAACTGTATCAGGTCTATGTGCGGGAAATGGAGCAGTTTGCCATGGAACAGCTGCTTGCAGGCAGAATGAACGGCTGTCTGGCTGTGATCTATGAGCACATGATCTATACAGATATGATCGATCCCAGGGCTGCAGGATCCTGCCAAAGATCCTTTGTTCCAGCCGCGTAAAATGTGATGATCCGAGAATGAAATATGTGATCGTGCGCTGTGAGGAATTAAAAGAGGAAGAGGCATTTTTATTAGAACATGGGGAAGCTTATGTTCCGGCTGTTTCTAAGAATACAGTCCTGTTTTTCCAGGATGCATATGGGGGAAGATATCTGAATATAAGCCATCGGAAACTGCCGGTCATGGACCGGAAAGAGCTCCTTGACCGCTGTTATGAGGTATATCCGGATCATCCTATCTTAAAGCTTCGCGCCTGTGAGGCTGTGTTAAAAAAAGGCGTGGAAAAAGAGGAGGAAGCCTTCTTTTAGAAGATACCTTAAGCCAGTTAAAGCTGAATCCTGTATTTGAGAAAAAGCTTCTTCATCTGGTAACAGAATATTACTGTAAAAAGGCTGTTTCCAAGGAAGAAGAAGAGCGGTGCGCTTTCCTGATCCAGTTAGATAAGGACCTGCTGGAGCCGTCCATGCGAAGAAAGATCTGTGAGATCTTTATAGACTGTAATTATTTAAGAGAAGCATATAATATGCTTTTAACTTATGAAATAGAAGATGTGGATCCGGAGAAGCTGTTAAAGCTTTGTACCCGTATGATCTTACAGCAGCTGTTTGACCAGGATGACCGTTTACTGGAACTGTCCTGGAGAGTGTTTGAGGCTGGAAAAGCGGACAGCGTGATCTTAGATTATCTCTGTGAACATTTTAACGGGACCACTTCCCAGATGTATGAGATCCTGATCCAGGCAGTAGGGGAACATGTGGAAACCTATGATCTGGAAGAACGTCTGTTAGCTCAGATGTTGTTTACAGGCAGCTGTGACCAGATTGATTCTGTATTTGACCTTTACATGAAGCGCAAGCGCACCAGGGAAAGTATGGTAAAAGCATATTTTACCCAGAAGTGTATCCAGTATTTCCTGGAAGAAAAGGAGATCGACAGTCAGATCTTCCAGTACCTGAAAATGCAGTGGGCGCGGATCCTGGCAAGGAAAAGATCCCTACGATCTATCTGCTGGCTCTTACCCGTTACTATGCAGGACAGGCAGAGATCACGCAGATGAGAAGAAACAGCTGCAGATCATGGTAAATATTCTGTTAGAGTCAGAAATGGTATTTCCATATATGAAGGATCTGGGACGGTTTGTTTCTATCCCGGAAGACATTATGGATAAGACCATGATCGAGTACCGGGGAGACAAAAATGTACAAGCCCTGGATCGAAATGCGTATCCCTTCCCAGGAGGACCATTTTACCAGGGAAGAGATGAAACGGGTATATCAGGGCATTTATGTAAAGAAACTGACCCTGTTTAAGGGAGAACTTTTAGAATACCAGATCTATGAACGGGGCGAAAAGGGCGCTGTTCTTGTAAAAGAAGGCCGTACCTGCTGTGACCCGGAAAGAGCCGGAAGAGAAAACAGCCGCTTTGCCTGCTTAAACCAGATGTCAGAGGCAGTGGCAAAGCAGGATGCAGAAGGGCTTTTAGGGGCAATGGAAGATTATGTAAAACGATCAGCTGCCCTGGGGATCCTATTTCCTGTGAACTGACGTGTTTTTGAAATGGGATCCAAAAAGATTTCAAACGTACATATGAACTACAACGGAGGAAACAAATAGATGGAAGGACTTGTGATCGGGTTAGATCTGAATGACGATTATTCCCAGATCAGCTGCAATGAAAAAGAAAAGTCCTGGACAGTTCCTACAGTGATCTGCCGCAGAAAAGAGAAAGAAACCTGGCTCATAGGAGAAGAAGCCTATGCAGCCACTCTTTTAGGCGAAGGCGTGATCGTAGACAAGCTGCTTAAAATGGTCCGCAAGGAGGGAACTTCTACTATAGGAGGGATCTGCTATACAGGTACGGATCTATTAAAGATATTTTGAAAAGCTGTTAGACTGTCCTTTTAAGGAATTCCATACAGACCAGGTGGAGCAGCTGGTGATCACCATGCACGGAACAGACGCAAAAGTAACAGACTGCCTGATGTACTGTGCAGATTATCTGAACATTCCCAGGACCGTGTCCATGTGATCAGTCATACAGAAAGTTTTGCTTACTATGTGCTCAGTCAGCGCAAAGAGCTGTGGAGTAACCAGGTAGGTTTATTTGAGTTATCAGAAGACCGGCTCTGCTATTATGAAATGAAGGTACAAAGGGGCATGCGCCGCAACATGGTCCAGGCAGAAGCACAAAACCAGGAAGAAGCCTTTGACTTGGATATCCTTGACTCCCCTTCCGGAAGCAAGCTGGCAGATCAGATCCTTTGTTCCTGTGGGGAAAAAACTTCTGGAAAATAAGTTGTTTTCAACCGTATTCCTTACAGGAAAAGGCTTTGAACGTCAGGACTGGGCAACCGGTTTTATGAAACTTGCCTGCAACCGGAGAAGGGTGTTTGTGGAAAATGTGCTGTTTTCCAAGGGAGCAGCGATCAAGGCAAGGGACTATATGGTTCAGGGAACGGAATTTCCTTATGTGTTTGTCTGTGAAGGTAGATTAAAGGCAGAAGTAGCCCTGAAAGTCATGCGTGCAGGAAAAGAGATCATGCTGCAGTTGCCTCCTATGGGGATAACTGGTATGAGTCAAAAAGTTCTCTGGAACTGATCTTAGATGGACAAAAAGAGATCGAATTTCTTATTTCCCATCTGGACTCCCGGAAAAAGAGAGCCGTTTCCGTGCCCCTTACAGGTTTTCCTGACCGGCCGGAAAAGACTACCAGGATCCGGATGAATATTGGATTTACAGATGAAAATACCATGGCGGTGGTGATCCGGGATATGGGCTTTGGAGAGCTGTTCCCGGCATCTGATGCAGTGATCAGACAAGAGGTAATCTTATGAGTTTATTATTGTGCAGAAGGGAACAAATGATTAAACAGATAGAGAGAAACAAATGAAGGGTTACAAAGCAATGAGAACAGCAATATTTACGATCGATACAGAAAGTTATGAAGCAAAGAAAAAAAGTGCGGCAGGAGAGGCTTTGAAGCGTATGCTTGAACAAAACAGGCTGGAAGTGAAAGCT
>ENA-OQJH01000785-OQJH01000785.1-human-gut-metagenome-genome-assembly--contig:-NODE-785-length-15661-cov-1.250612_pt1 | contig 15661 bp, 20 predicted proteins | sample MGYA00242597_ERZ504763 | MGnify/ENA primary metagenome ERZ504763 (study PRJEB26092, sample SAMD00036359) | human gut metagenome | host: Homo sapiens | study: EMG produced TPA metagenomics assembly of... | reverse complement strand
CGTTGCTTACAAAAAGGCTGAAGTACCTTGTAAATACAAGTGTGTAAATTATCTAAACGTTAATCATACGTTTCAGAACATACAATTTCAAAAGATTTTTCAACTCCTCAGGACTTCGGTTCTGGGGAGTTTTTGTTACAATGCATACAATAAGAAGGATTGATTATATCAGGATGAAAGACAGTGACCATTGGGTAGTAGGAGTTTGTCCTGATGACCCGCTTGCTCTTGTGCAGGGAAGGCTTTATCCGGAAATTACTGCAAACTGCGTGATTGCCTGGAGAAGAAATATTCCTTATTCGCAGGCAGAAATCAATGCCTATGATGAATCATTTTAGGATTTCCAATCTGGTGGTATGTAGCACCGACAATCGTAAAGTACTTTTTTGGAAAAATAATTAATTTTTCAAGGTAAAAAGATCATTTTGTTTGCTACTTCCGGTGGAAGTGGATTTGGAAATACGGCAAGAGAATTGCAGACTTCTGCACCGGACAGCGTGATTACAGAAGGAAAGATATTTCATAATGTAGTCAAACAGCAAATCGCTGAATGGGTAGGAACATTATAAGATTGATTTGGCGATCGAAGTATCGGGAGAAGATACTTCAAATGAATGGTGTGAACTGGTTACTGATGAGGAATATAAGAATAAAGCATGCAAAAATGAGAAATGCATTTTATGCAATGGGAAGTTGTAATTGTGTGATATATTCGGATTCATCAGAAGTTGTGTGGATATCAATCCAAAGAATTTCTAACAGATCTCCACGTATCTTGAATTTGTGGGCGTGTGCATACTGTGCGAGCTGTTGTCCCCAGTAAGCACTTTGTTCATAATTTCCACGATATGTTACGCAGAGATAATCACCACCATCAATGAGATCGGATCCTTCTTCGTCAATAAGAAAAACAGATTGATAGGAAAGTGTTTTTTTCTTTAGTAGAGAGGGGAGCGAAATCATAGTTCCCATTTGATTGCTGCCAATGATATACAATCGATTTTGATTTAAGTTGATAAGTTGTTTCATCAGAAAATCCATTTCTTCTTCGTGTTTGTATCCTTCGAAGAGGCGATGACAATGACGAGGGGGAAGTGTCATTAAGTGGATTTCATCCAGGGGCAGAGAGAATGCCGAATGAATGGTGTTTAGTCTGTGCTCTACGTTTTTTTGCAGTTTTTGTAAGTGTTGCATTTGTTTGGTAATAGCTTCTTTTTCGTCTTCTAACATAGAAAGTGAAGAGGAAACTGTGTGATGCTCCAGATATTCGCGGATTTGTTCCATTGTAAATCCAATAGAGCGCAGATCACGGATCACATTGAGTCTCCAGATATCGTGGATACTATAATGTCGATATCCGGATTCAGATCGTTCCGGTTTGATAATTCCAATTTCTTCGTAATAACGAATAGAATCTACACCAATTCCATATAGTTTGGAAATTTCACCGATTTTAAAAAAATTTTTCATATACCTAACTTCCCTCCTTGACTCTAGTATTATACCAGAGTTTATAATCAATTTATAGATTTAATAAAAAAGTGTAGAAAGGATTTTTAAAATGCGCTCAATTTTGAAGGAAATTAAATTGTCATCCGTATTACTTTTATTATTAGGAAGTGCAATACTAGCGTTTGGACTTTATAATATTCATTCAATGTCGAATGTTACAGAGGGAGGAATCCTAGGATTAACACTCCTTCTGGAATATTGGTTTGGCATTTCTCCATCTGTTTCTGGTTTTGTGCTGACGATATTGTGCTACTTTTTGGGGTGGAAATTGCTGGGAAAACGTTTTCTTATATATTTCTTTTATTTCTTCTATTGGATTTTCTGTTTTTTATAGAATCTTTGAACAGTTTGATTCACTATTTCCAAACATTGGCGAAAAACCACTTTTGGCAGCAGTTGTGGGAGCGCTGTTTGTAGGGATCAGTGTAGGTTTGTGTGTTCGAGTCGGTGGAGCGCCGACAGGAGATGATGCGCTTGCAATGAGTCTGGAACGAGTACTTCCATTGGATATTCAATGGATTTATTTGATCAGTGATCTGGTTGTATTGCTGATTTCTCTTACCTATATTCCGGTGAGCAGAATTACATACTCACTTCTGACAGTTGTTTTATCAGGTCAGATCATTGGTCTTATGCAAAAGATTCGGTTTCCAGAATATGTAGAATCCATAGAAGCATTAGAAGATGAGAGGTAGAGGAATATTTTGAAATGGAGTTAAAAAAGCATACAAAATGCTAATTCTTACACAATTCATGAAAAATAGACTCGTATTCCTGAGAAAAAACACTGTCTTTATTCCATAAAAATGTAAAATCATGCATGACCATAAAGTCGGAAAGAGGAATCTGCACCAGGTTCCTTTTTTAATTCCTGCTCGACAGCAGCTTTGTAGAGGAAGGATATTCCACAATCTTCTTTTAACAGAGTGACGATCGTGTGGATGTTTTCGATTTCCACAAGATGTCGGAATCTTTGACAGACATATTTTCAATGCCAGTGTTTTGGTCAGGATTGCCCGGGTACCAGAGCCGTGTTCTCGAATCAGGAGACGTTCAGATGTCAGGTCTCGGAGATTGTGTACTGGTTTTGAAAATGTGTGATGGACGGAGGAAACAGCAATGTATTCTTCTGTTTTGTAGACACGTGTCTCGTAATGATCACCGCTAAAATATCCTTCCACAATTGCAAAATCGATCGTTCCTTCGTGAAGATAGGTGAGAAGGGTCTGCGTGTTGCCATATCGGATGTGAAAATCCATATCCGGATGTGTTTTGATAAAACGGGAAAGAGCAGGTACGATCGCATATTCGCCAATGGTCATTGTTACGCCAAAGGTCAGAACTTTTTTTCTTCTATACTTTCCTGCATCCGTTTTTTTAACGTATTTTCATCATTTCTCATAGTCTCCAGAGCAGAACGTAAGATTTCTCCGGCAGGAGTTAGTCTGAGCTTTTTCTTATCTCTTATAAAAAGTTCGGTACCGTAGGTCTTTTCCAGATGTTTAATATGCTGGGAAACTGCGGGCTGTGTCAGATTCAGGTGCTCGGCAGCATGTGTAAAGTTCATATCGTTGCATACAGTCAGAAATGTTTCCATGCGAAAATCCAACATAATTGTTTCTCCTTTTTCAGATGTGTTTATACTTAAACCATAACAAATATTTATTATATAATCAATACTTATAATTTTACAAAATAATAGGAGCGATTTATAGTATATATGAAAACAGGGAAAAGTAAAATGAGGAAGGCGAAAAACAGGAGGATATGAAAATGTATGATGTTATAATCATAGGAGCAGGACCGGCAGGAATCAGTGCAGGAATTTATGCAGTGAGCAGAGGACAAAAAGCACTAATTTTAGAAAAAAAATCAGGTCGGAGGACTGATTCGAAGAGTGTCCGCTGTCACACATTATGCGGCAATTGTAGAGGGGGAAACCGGGGAAAGCTTTGCAAACGCCTGAGGAAACAGGCGGAAAATGCAGGGGTAGAAATCCTGAAGACCGAGGTGAAAAAAGTAGAATTGACCGGGGTGGAAAAAAGGATTTATACAGAGAAAGAATGTTATTGTGCGAAGAAGGTAATTTTAGCGAATGGTACATCACCAAGAAAACTGGGGATTCCGGGAGAAATAGAACTGGCAGGACGAGGAATCGGAATGAATGCAGCAAAAGATGCAATGAAGTATCGTGGAAAACATGTATATGTGATCGGAGGTGCAGATGGAGCGGTAAAAGAAGCACTGTATCTGGCGGGGGTTGCAGAAAAAGTAACAATCATCCATTTTGAAGAAACGTTGGGATGCATTGCACAATTTCAGGAAAAAGTAGCACATACCCCAAACATTGAATTACGGCTTCACGCCAGACTTCATGCTGTGTACGGAGTGGAAAAAGTAGAGTCATTGGAAATCTTGGATGAGAAAACAGGAGCAATTGAGACAATTGAAGATCCGGGATGTGGAATTTTTGTGTATGCAGGTACGGTTCCGAATACAGAATTATATAATGAGATCAGGTTGGACAATGGGTTTCTTACGACAGATGAAAATATGCAGACGGAAATACCCGGTGTATATGCAGTTGGTGACATTCGTGTAAAACAGGTACGACAAGTATCTACAGCAGTAGCAGATGGAACGATTGCAGCAATTCATGCAGCACGATAGGAGGCAAATATTGGACTTTATAAAGGAAAAACGGGAAGGGATTACTTTTTTGTCTGGCTTTGGCAGTGCTTCAGCTGTTTTGGGAAAATTGTTTCCAGTTGTCGGAGGACCAGTGTTTGCAATTTTAATTGGAATGATACTCGCATTGGTGATTAAAAAACGGGATTCACTGGAATGTGGCATAAAATATACTTCGAAGAAAATATTGCAATATGCCGTTGTACTTCTTGGATTCGGACTTAATTTAGAGGTAGTGATGGAGACAGGAAAGCAGTCTTTGCCGATTATTGTTTGTACCATTACAACATCATTGGTAATTTCTTATATTTTGCATCGCACGATGAATATTCCAGAAAAAATCTCTACACTCGTTGGGGTGGGATCTTCTATTTGCGGGGGATCGGCAATCGTAGCAACAGCTCCGGTTATCGATGCGGATGATGAAGAAGTCGCACAGGCGATATCAGTAATTTTTTTGTTTAATATTCTGGCAGCGTTAATCTTCCTGCACTGGGAACAGCGCTTGGATTTTCAACAACATCCGGAGAAGCATTTGGAATTTTTGCAGGGACTGCGGTGAATGATACTTCTTCTGTAACTGCAGCAGCATCTACATGGGACAGCATATATCATCTGGGAAGCCAGACACTGGATAAGGCAGTGACGGTTAAATTGACCAGAACATTGGCAATTATTCCCATCACATTGATACTTGCATTACGCAGGGCGCGGAAGGCCGAAACAGAAAGCGGAGAAAAAGTGTCTCTGAAGAAAGTGTTTCCATTTTTTATCCTGTTTTTTATCGGAGCAAGTCTGATTACGACAGCAGCAACAGCAGCAGGAGTACCGGCAGAAATCTTTCAGCATTAAAAGAACTTTCTAAATTTTTCATTATCATGGCAATGGGAGCAATTGGATTTCATACAAACGTAGTAAAATTGATCAAAGGTGGCGGAAAGCCAATCTTAATGGGAATGGCATGTTGGCTTGGCATTACCGTGGTAACGCTCAGTATGCAGCATCTTCTGAATTTATGGTGATCGTCAAAACGACAAACTAAAAAACCCAAAATACAAAATTTTATACAAATTTCATAGAAAGTGTTGCCGGATTGTGATATAGTAGCACTATTGAATAAATTTTGGAGGTTTTATTATGGGACGTTTTGATGAGAAAATTATGCTGGTAACCGGAGCAACTTCCGGAATTGGAAGAGCGGTTGCAATTCGTGCAGCAAAAGAAGGTGCAACAGTCATTGCGGTGGGGCGCAACGAAGAGCGTGGAGCGGCTGTTGTAGCAGCAATGGAAGAAGCTGGTGGAAAAGGAGAATTCATGAAATGTGACGTCAGCAACAAAGATGCAGTAAAGGCACTTTTTGCAGAAATCCAGGAAAAATACGGAAAACTTGATGTTGCAGTGAATAATGCGGGAATCGTTGGTGCTTCTAAGACGGTAGAAGAACTGGAGGATGATGACTGGTTCCAGGTAATTGATGCAAATTTGAATTCTTGTTTCTTCTGCTGCAGAGAAGAAGTAAAGCTGATGCAGCCATCAGGTGGAGCCATCGTGAACGTGTCCAGTGTTGCGGGAATGCGTGGATTCCTTCCGCAGCAGCTTATGTTGCAAGTAAGCATGCAGTCAGTGGACTGACAAAAGCAGTGGCAGTGGACTATGCTACAAAAGGAATTACGTGTAATGCGATTTGCCCTGCAGGAACAGATACTCCGCTTACAGAGAGAAGTTCAGCAGATATTAAGACGAGAATGGCAGAGATTGCAGCACAGGGAAAAGATCCGATGGAATGGCTGAAGAATTCTATGTTGTCTGGAAAGACAGAGACGTTGCAGAAGAAAAATGCGACACCGGAAGAGCAGGCAGCAACGATTTTGTATTTTGCAAGTGATGAGGCAAGACACATTACAGGTTCCATTGTTGCAAGTGATGGTGGATTTACTACATACTAAAATAAAACGAAACAAAAGAACCTCTTGGGAGTCAGTCGGCTCCTGAGAGGTTTTTGTCTGTTTCATAGACCTTTTTTACATCAGCCCGGCATCTGAAAATTGTGCAGAAACAGATGAGAAGAGAGCATGCAGCAAAAAAAGACATGCAGAGCCGATAATCCAAGATTTCAGCAGTAGCTCCTACAATTACAGAAAGGATGCTGCTGACAGCCATCAGAATCATATTTTCAAATGCATTGATTCTGCGCGCATGGATTCCGGAATGTAAGACTGGACGGCGGCAACACGTAAGGTGGCGCTGTTTGTTCCGAGAAAACCGGCAAAGGCACGGTTTACGAGCATAAGAGGATATGGAAGCCAAAGCAGAATAAGATCCATGCATTCGTAAAAGGTATAGACTGCAAAAGTAACGTAGAATTTTTCTTTTTTGGAATTTCAATCCGGTACTGCACCACTCCGCCGATGGTGCGTCCTAAAAATTCAGCAATGGAAAATAAAGAATAAGTGCGGCGGACATTCCGGGGGCGGTACGGAAAAATGCGACCAGAATGGGAGCATATCCGGAAGCGACCCCATTTGTGGCTGCCATATAGTAGTAAATAGCCTGTAATCCACGTTCTTTTTTAAAATAGCGGAGAACTTCTTGAAGATCTTCTTTCCATACCTGAAAAGAAAATGTTTTTTCACACACACGTGTTTCTTCCGTCAACTGAATTGTGTTTTCAATGAGTGCAGCACATATGGAAAATAATCCTTGTCCGATAAAAAGCCACGGCATACCGATCGTATCCATAAGTACTGCAGCCAGAGGCAGCATGATCACACGCAGTAGGGATATAACATGGAAGAAATGGCATATCCTTTTTGTTCCATTCCACTTGGTATGATCTTTGGAAAATACTGTTATATGCCAGTTCATCCAGACTTCCCAGTGTAGCAAGAAGCAAAGAATATCCAAGATAACCAAACGTATGAAAAGTCGAAAAACAAGCAAATAGATTCCCATAAGAGCATAAAAGATTCCATTGATGAAATCTCCAAATACAAGAAATGGTTTTCTGGGAAAGCGGTCCATCCAGGGAGCAACCAACAGTGGGATTAAAAAATTGGGGATCAATTGGATTGCGATTACAAGAGCAGATGCAAAGGTGCTTCCAGTTTCATCAAAAACAAGAAATGACAATGCGAAATTGCCCACAATTCCTCCCATACATCCAAAAGTTGTAGCTGCAATCAACAGAGAAAAATTTCTGGTCCATAAGGGATTCTTCATATCGTGATATCACTCCTGTTTTTAGTATACAGGAAGAATGAAAGAAAGAAATAAGGGAAAATTGAGAAAATTTATGAAGTTTTCAGGTAAAAGACGAAAAGAAAGAGATGTTGAAAAAAGAATCCATTCTTTGTACAGAATGATATAATGGAGCTAGCAAATGAACGGAGAATAGGAACATGTTAAAGCACGAACAAAAAATGTATGGAAAATGACAGGGATGCGGATTCGCCGGGAACGTATCAAAAGAAACTGGAGTCAGTCAGGTCTGTGTTATGGGATATGTGCAGTATCTTATCTTTCCAAAATTGAACAGGGAAAGATGGAAGTATCAGAAGAGATTTTGAAGCTTTTGCTGGAACGGTTAGAGTTACCGTGGATTGATGACAAAGAAACAAAGGATTTAGAAAGTTTTGTGGAAGCACAGTATGAATTTCTATTTACGCATCCTATACAAGAATTTTTAAAACAAAAAGAAATATTTCAAGAAGAAAAGGAAAGTTGTATTCCAGTTCGTTGATCGCAGATGCCTGCATTTTGGAAGCAGTATATGAGAGTCGTAAAGATGAAATAGAAGAGGGATTGGAACGTTACCTGGATTTCAGGCAGCTTGCTGTTCTGCGTATGCTGCAGGGAAGGATGGATGAGGCAATCACATTGCTTCCAATTCCGTTTATGTATATGCGGGCAGGGGAGATTCTTTATGAGACAGGCCAGAATTACGCATCAGCTATTTCTTATCTGCAAATGGGCTATAATCTGGCAGCCAGGAAGGGATGGCGATGCTGATGCTGCAGTGCCGCATTATCATCGGAAATTGCTACAGTAATCAGCAGGAACTGGAAAATATGGAGAGAGAGTATCAAATTGCTTCGCGTCTGGCAAGAGACCTACATCAGACAGAAATATTAAAGGTGATCAACTATAATCGGGCATCTACATGGGTGGCGCTTGGGAGCTATAAGAAAGCGTACGACTATTTTCAAAAGTAGAAGAACCCGCGATATTAGATTTGCATAAGCTTGCAATCTGTTGTGAAGCGTATGGAAGAAAAGCGGAGGGGATAGAAGCTGTAAAACGCGCAGAGAGGATGGGAGAATTCGGGGATGATCCAGATGATGAGAAGCAGTTGGAAGTGGAAATGTGTCGATTGGTCCGCTATCGTTTGGAACATGAGAATTATCTGAAGGAAGAGGAATATGAAAAACTTTTGTTTCCTTGTTTTGAGAAAATGAAAGCAAGACTGCCTGTTGGTTTTGCGGTATTTCATGTGCCGTATGTACTGGAGTGGTATACAGACAGACGCCAATATAAGCAGGCATATGAGATGGTGAGGAAATATGGGGGATTTATTCCTGTTTTATAGTTTTCCAATCAGCGCGTTTTAGGTAGCAAAATAGGGGAAATAATATGTTTCCCCCAATAAACGATCTCATCCTCCAATCAGGATTACAACCTTAAATGATGTATCATCATAAGAGATATCCAGTGTCCCCTCATATTTTTCGACAATATCCCGAATAGAAGAAATTCCGATTCCATGAGCAGATTTGTCTTCTTTATCAGAAATATACTGATTTTTTGGACTACAATTTCATTGATTTTAGAATTGATCAGTTCCAGACTAAAATATCCGTTTTCCGTGTAGCGGCATTTCAATTCCAGTTTTCGTCTGTCCGGAGCTTCTATTTTTTGACATGCTTCAATCGCATTGTCCCAGTGTGTTGGCAAACAGTGTACAAAGACTGACATCGTCGATAAACAGAAGCTTATCAATACTGATATGAAAAATCCATCAATTTTGCATCTGTCATCAGATTATATTTTGCATTCAATACGGCATTGACAACGCTGTTTTCACAGAATTTGCGATTGGCAGTTTGCATATAAACCGAAATTTTATCAAAATAGTCACGTGCCTTCTGCAGTTCTCCTTTTGCAGGAGATATCCGACAACAGAAAGGTGATTGTTCATGTCATGGCGGAATTTTCGGATTTGTTTCTGGTTTTGTTCCAGTTCTTCATAATAATTCTTTTGCAGCTGTAGATTTTTCCGCTCCAGATCTGCGTGGATTCCGTCAGCTAGGTAAGCTGCAAGGCGGATACTTCCTACATTTGTAATGATGCAGGCAAAGGTACAAGGCCAGATGTACCAGGTGGTATCCGGTGAAAAATATACACAGGTAAAAATGCCGACAAAAGAAGCAGCACAGATGATGCTGATCATATACCAGGCGCGTGTGGTGAACGTATTCCGTATCTCGGTTAGATTTTTGTGGAACAGTCGGTAAAACACAATCCAGAAAATAACAGCAATTGAGTAAAATAATGTAGAAAAAATTGTATTTTCCAGGCATCTTGTTCTGTAAAATATAGAAAAAACAGATATCCTCCGATATCCATGACCAATAGATTCAGTGCAGCACTGATCGGCAGCAGAATCAGGATCATGGATAATTTGATGATCCATTCCCATGATACAACACAAGGTTAAGCAGTAAAAACAGGAGAAAAATCCCTGTGATATTTGTGGCATCCTGCGGGAAGATCACAAAGATGCGATTGCCGAACATACAATCCATGTAATGAAAAACAGGAGTTTTCCTTTTCTGCGTTCCAGGCAGCAGTCAAGACAGCGCAGAAAATAAAAGCCGGCAATAAACTGAGAAATATTGTCAATGCGTTCGAATAAAAAAATAAGTAGTTGTGTGGTGCTCATAAAAACTCCTCTATTTCAACATCATTCGGGCGAAAGCGACCGAGAGTTCCTGTTTATATGCCCGGCTCACAGGAAGCTCTTCCCCGTTACAGATGCACGTATTTTTGTCCAGTTTTGTGACGTAATTCAGATTGACCAGATAGCGGTTGTGAATCCGCTGAAAAAAGGACGGCATTTCTGCAGAAACCTCTTCCAGTTTTCCGTAGAATGAAGTTTCGTGATTTTGTTTTGAAAATGCATAAATCGTTCGTTTTTCACTTTTGAAGTAACAGACAGAGCGAAGGTTCAGACGCAGTGTCTGAGATTTTTGTTCTATAAGATAGTATTGTTCTGCAAGAGCATTCAGTTCTGTCAGTGCACGATCCAGAACATCCCGGAGCTTTGTTTCCTGATAAGGTTTTAAGATGTAATGGAAAGCCTGTACTTCGTATCCCTGAAATACATAATCCGGATATGCAGTTACAAAAATAATCAACATCTTAAGATTGGCATCCCTTAGTCCGTGAGCTGTTTCCATGCCACCTTTTCCCGGCATTTCAATATCCAGAAACAGTAGTTGGATGTCCTCTTTATGCTCGTCTTTTAAGAGGGCATCTCCAGATTCATATTCCTGGATTTCATACGGAATTCCTTTGAGATCCAGATGAAGTTCCAATAAGTGTCGTAAGTCTTTTCTGAGCTTTTTCTCATCGTCACAGATTGCAATTTTCATAGAAGTTCTCCTTTGTCAAGTCTATCATTTATGGTATCATACAAATTTTACAAAATCCATGTCAAAAATGACATTTCCGGTTCTGAAAAAATCTGCCTTTTTTCCTTACAATAGAAGCATCAAGAGGAAAGTGAGGCACACAAATGTTAGAGGTTAAAAATCTGAATAAAAGTTATACAAACGGAGTCAATACATATCCGGTTTTAAAAGATGTATCACTGCACATTGAAAAGGGCGAGTTTGTTGCAGTTATGGGACCGTCCGGAAGCGGAAAAACTACATTGTTAAACTGTATTTCCTGCTTTATCCCACATGACAGTGGTGTGATCCGGTTGGGAGATGAGGATCTTTCAAGTTTAAACGAAGCCGGACTGGCAGAGGTGAGAAATGAAAAACTGGGATTTGTGTTTCAGGATTTCATGCTTCTTGACGGTCTGACTGTACAGGAAAATATCTGTCTCCCGCAGATTATTGCCAAAAAACCGATCGCGCAGATGGAGGCAAAAGCGGAGAAATTATGCCGGCTTTTCGGGATTGAAAAAATCAGAAACAAATATCCGGCAGAAATATCTGGAGGAGAGAAGCAGAGAACAGCAGTTGCAAGAGCTTGATGAATCAGCCGTACATTATTCTTGCGGACGAACCGACCGGAAATCTGGATAGTAAATCCTGTAAAGCAGTGATCGATTCATTTCTTCAGGCAAAGCAGCAGATCGGAGCTACCATTTTATGGTGACACATGACAGTTATGCGGCTTCATTCTGTGACAGAGTATTGTACTAAAGAGGGATGGTTTATCAGGAAGTGAAGAAAACAGGTACGCGTCGGGAATTTATGGATGAGCTTTTGGACATTTTGCGAAATCTCGGAGGTGACAGCGATGACAATGAATAAAGTGTATCAGAAGTTGAGGAAAAACAGCAAAGGGCAGTATGCTTTGTTGAGTTTCTGTATCTTTCTTTCTGTTGTTTTGATTACATCCTTTGCACTGATGTATTTTGGACCGACGGTACAGGAATTTTTGCCACAAGGCGGTGATACCAGAAAAATCGCATCGCTTTTATTCGGAGTGACGGCGGTGGGGTGTTTTTATTTTTACGGTATATGCATCTCAGTTGTTTTTCCGCTTCAAAGCAAGAGAATATGGAATTCTGATGGCCTTAGGTCTGGAAAAAAGACATTACGCAGCCTGCTGATGAAAGAACTCTGCATTTTGGTGGGAGTATCCTCTCTGGTAGGGTTGATTTGTTCGATTCCGGTTTCATTTGGCATTTGGAAAATCTTTGAAACGTTTATTATTTCTGGGGAGCAGATGCAGTATCGTTTTGGTATGACCGGGATGCTTGCAGGAATTTTGATGACCATTTTATTGATGTTTGCGCTGAGTATTGTAGGATGGCGTTTTGTGAAAAAGTCCGATGTGATGGAAATTTAAGGACGCAGCAGAAAACAGAGATGGTAAAAGAAGTAAAAGGGTGGATTTTTCCGGCAGGAATTATCCTGGCGGTTGCAGGAATTGTTCTTGGGGCGGTTGTACCTTCGTTTACAGCACGCATATTAGATGTCAGCATGCCAGCAGTATGGAATGGTATTTATGTATTGGCACTGATTGGAATTTATATGATCTTATTGTCGGCAGTGGCACAGAGTCATTTAAAGCGCAATAAGAAAAAATACTATAAGAATCTGGTATCTGTCAGTCTGATGCGTTTTACAGCAAAAGCAACGACCAGAAATATGTGTGTGGTCGTACTTCTTTTGTTCGTGTGCTGTGGATCTGCATTTTATGGAATGCAGTATACATTGAATGATTTTGTCATGGACAGTAAAACAGACCGGACATTCCATGCACTATCCAGTTTTGGAGAAACAGATTGGAGCCCGGGAAATTCAGGATACTGCGGAAAAATATAAAATGGAAGTACAGAATTATGCGGAAGCAGACGCAGCAAATCTGGTTATTTCTTATGAATGCAGAGATTTCAATGAAGAAGGAACCAAATATCTGAATATATATAAAGAAGATGCAAAAGCATCTTTGTTTCTTCCGGAAACAGCATTTGAGCAGATTTATCAAACAGAACTGGATCTCAAAGAAGGAACGTATCAGACAGTTTGTGTGAAAAATTATAACGGGGCATTTGATTTTGTGGATGGGTTAAAATCTGTAAAGAATCCGGATACAGGAGTTTCCAGAGAACTGCAATTTGGAGGCCGCATTGAGTATGATTCTCTTGCATCTATGAGCGATCCGTTTGCTTACATACTGAATGACTCGGATTATCAGGACCTGTCACAGGGATTGCAGGATCAATACAGAGAGCATTTGATATTTTTGATGTCGCTGATATTGAAAGTTCCTATGAATTTGCCAAAGAGTTATTGGGACAGTATATGGAAAGAACAACAGAATTGTCAAATCGGCAGTTGGGATTGTGGAATATCTGGGAGAAAAAGCTGGCGGAGGATGCAGAGGAGACATATGGGTATGATCAGGAGCTTGATATGTCACCCGAAAATACGACAGTTATACAGGACTGGAAATATGCTCCGATGTTCAATATTATTTTTGAACAGGACAGAATGCAGATGATCAGTGTTTATGTAATGCTTTGCATGTATATTTGTATTATCGCACTGGCAGCAATTGGTGTGATGACCTATGTTCGAAGCATTTCTGTGGCAACAGATAATAAAGGGATTTTTGAAAGCCTTACTAAATTAGGGGCAGACCATGCATATCAGAGAATGGTACTGAAAAAACAGCTGGCAAAAATCTTTTTTTATCCGGGAATTGTCGGTTGTGGAGCAGGTTTTTTATTTTCTTTCATGATGGATTATACAAATGATGGGGGGATAACAGCAATTGAAATCAAAGCGCTTGGAATTCTTCTGTTACTGATTGCAATTTTCTGTTTTGTATTGTTTTCTGTATATCGTGTTTCTTTGAAAAAAGCAGAGAAGATTGTAAACTTAAATTAAAAACAAGTTTACAATCAAGCGACCGTGTACTATACTGAAGAAAGAAATCAGTATGGAGGAAGAACAATGAGTTTGATACGGGAAATAAAGGAACAGGTATTGCAGGGAAATCAGATTGCAAAGGCAGAGGCTTTGCAGTTATATGGGGAACCATTGGAGGAATTATGCCTTGCGGCAGACGAGATCCGTTACCAGTTTTGTGGAAATCGATTCGATCTTTGTACGATCATTAATGGAAAGAGCGGCAGATGTTCAGAAAACTGTAAATATTGTGCACAGTCAGCCTGTTACCATACAGAAATTGAAGAATATCCGCTGCTTGCAGTGGAGAAGATCAAAGAGCAGGCGAAATACAATGAAGAAAGAGGAGTCCTGCGTTATTCGATCGTAACTTCCGGAAAAGCATTGAATGACACGGAAGTGGAACATGTCTGCGAAAGCGTCCGGGAAATCCACAAAGAATCAAAGATCAAGGTCTGTGTGTCCGGCGGCCTTTTGAATGAAACTCAGTTTCGAAAATTAAAACAGGCAGGCATCACAAGAGTGCATAATAATCTGGAGACATCCCGACAGAATTTTCCGAATGTCTGTACCACTCATACTTATGAAGACAAGATCGCAGCGATCCGCGCAGCTTGGAAAGCCGGAATAGAAGTATGCAGCGGAGGGATTATGGGACTGGGAGAGACCGTGGAGGACCGGATCGATCTTGCATTGGAAGTCCGAAAATTAGGAGTCAAATCCATGCCTGTAAATTTACTGAATCCAATTCCGGGGACACCTTATGAGCATAATCCGGTTCTTACGACAGAAGAAATGCGTCGGATCGTTGCAGTTTTCCGGTTTTTGCTTCCGGATGCATGGATTCGCCTTGCAGGAGGAAGAGGGCTTCTCCCGGATAAAGGAAGATCCTGCTTTACATCCGGGGCAAATGCTGCAATTTCAGGAGACATGCTGACAACTGCGGGAATCACCATTGAGCGGGATATGCAGATGTTAGGAGAACTCGGCTACATTGTGAAATAAAGAAACTTTGGAAATAGAGGAAAAGTGGAAGTGAATTTCATTTTTTTCTCTATTTTTCTTTACAAGCAAATATTTTTTGTTATAATAAGTTAGTCAAAACTAATAAAAGTTAAATGAAAGTAATTTCAAGGAGATGAAAAATGTTTGTATTGGGTAAGTATTAAGTACAGCAGCAGTTTTACTGTGCATGTTGTGTCTGGCAGCTCCGCTGAAAAAACAAAGGCAGGGCAGAAAATAAAAGGACTTCGGATACTGCTGAAGCCGCATGTGTTATATGGCTGGCTGCTGCTTGTTATAGGACTTATGCATGGGATTATGCAGGTAAGAACCCGGGATGATCAGTGGCAAGCTGGTATGGATGGTATTGCTTGTTCTGCTTCTTGTGGCCTGCCTGAAAAGCCGGATGAAAAAATCTGTCTGGATGTTTCTGCACAGATCCTTATCTGTTGTTTTTGCAGCAGGAATCGTATTTCATATTGCGTATGCAGTGATATTCTAAAACTGCAGTTTTTTGTTTCCTCCTTGTAAATCTTTCTGACTGACGTTATACTCAGAACAGAAAGTATTTTCACTAGAGGAAGGACTAAAGAGAGAATGACGATCAAACAGAAAAAACAATTGCAATAGCAGCAACCGGCGGGACCATAGCCGGAACCGGAGAAGCGGGAAAGACGGCAGTCTATCATGCGGGAGAGATGAATGTGGAGTCGATTCTGGAGACAATCCCGATGATTCAGAATGTTGCAGATATTGAGACGGTACAGTTGTTTAATGTGGACAGCAATGAGATGGATGAAGAGAAG
>ENA-OQJH01000784-OQJH01000784.1-human-gut-metagenome-genome-assembly--contig:-NODE-784-length-15667-cov-1.462162_pt1 | contig 15667 bp, 20 predicted proteins | sample MGYA00242597_ERZ504763 | MGnify/ENA primary metagenome ERZ504763 (study PRJEB26092, sample SAMD00036359) | human gut metagenome | host: Homo sapiens | study: EMG produced TPA metagenomics assembly of... | reverse complement strand
ATTTAATTTTCTGGATATTTCTGTGTCTTCAGCCTTCTTCCCCAATCCCTCCAACTGATTTCCTGAGCTGCCGACAAACAGAAGTCCTGAAGGTAAATAAAGCATATTTGTGGCCTCGGAGCAAGGTTTGGATGTGAGCGCTGTAAGCGAACATTCAAACCGCCGCGACTAAAGTCACAAATATGCTTTATTTATCTTCAGGAGTCGTCTGCTCCGCATCCTCACAAATCAGAATTTTTGCCAAAATCATTCCAATTTCGAAAGCTGCAATTCCCCCAAATACATCTGCAATTACATGTTGTTTTATAAATAATGTCGATGCAAATATCCCCAGTGACATAAGAATCGTTGCCACTCGATAATAGTTGGTTCTCTTTTCTGTTTTGAAATTCATTTTGTAGGCGGCACGTATGCAGCACCAGCTCTCTAAACAGTGAATAGACGGAAATAGGTTGACAGGAGCATCTACAGAGTAGATAAAGCGAACAAGCTGACTGAATATATCTGTTCCTGTAATTTCCGGCCGGGTTAATGTGGTTGGAAACAATATAAAGAAGAATAGACAGATGACTTTAGAAAGAATATCTCCAAATACAACTGATAGCACAGTTTTTGCTGTCTCTGCCAATTAATATGTAATTCAATGCCCACTGGACATATGCCAGTACATAAAATATGACAAATGGTGTCAACAGTGGAATCTTTTCATCTAGCGAGATTGCCAGTGAGTAAAAAGATAAGTGGTTTCGAAGTTGTGCTGCACCTATGTAGATACAGTTATTTATAAGTAAAGCTGCGATAATCGGCAGGATTGCATACTTTGGCAGTAAATTATTGAATCGTTCTTTTATGTTCGAGTGCATGACCAATGACCTCCCCCATCTTGACGGGCACTTCTTTTGTCAGTGCAGAACTTTGTAAAATGTCCTCGCGTATCTGAACTTGTTCTGGCCCAATCAGTACGATAATTGTAGAACCTCCATATTGAAAATATCCTTTTTCCTTTCCTCTTATGGCGCTTCCTTTTTCTTCATGATTGACAATCCGCCCAACAAGCATTGCGCCAACTTCCATCTGTACTACTGTGCCAAACTTTTCTGTCCGAATTAATGTATATTCTCTGCTATTCTCAGTAAATACAGGAACTTCCCGGAGCAACGGGTCTTACCGTATGTAAAACGTCCTGGAATAAAAAAAGTTTCTACTCTTTTGCCCGGAATCCACATAACAATATCTATGATAGTGATTTACACACAAACGGTATACAAGGCAGTATCCCCCCTGATAACGCTGTGCCAGCTTTTTGCTGTGCAACAGAGAGGAAATTGTATAATGGCTCTGCTTTACAGGAAAAACGGTATTCTCTTTTTATTTCCAGAACAGATAATAGATCCGTCACATGGTGCGATTAAATGATTTTCCTCCATATCTATCGGACGCTTGCCCTGTTTTATTTTCCTTGAGAAAAATCATTAAAACTTTTTATATCTATTGTTTCATAATCTGATAATTGGATTGCATTTTGCTTTACAAATGGTTGAATGAGAAATGAAGACAATTCAGAATCTAAAAAATGCCCACAGATACGAGAAAGCCGTGGGCCGGTTAACGGTTTTAAAAGAAATCTTCCTGGAACTGTATTATATAAAAATTCTAGGATAGTCATATGTAAATCTCCTGTCTGTAATCTCTTAATTCTTAAAATTTATGTACAAAAATTTCCATAGTATTCTCATAAAATACTATAAAGTTTAAGTATTTATATGAAAACTTAACTTTTCAAAATTCAACAGCAAAATCAAAACAACGCACTCTACCGCACCAAAGAAAATCATAGTAGCGATTCCCTTATTCTGCGGCTTTTTAATCTGTATTTTTGAAATAAACAGGCCGCCTGTAATCAACATAACTCCAAAATACAAAAATGTCAGGTCTGCACGAATAAGCATATGTATAAGCAGTACTGCTGGAAAAATTAATGCTGCAGACGTTACTGGTAAGCCTGTATAAATTTTGGCTCCTGTCTCATCTCTGTTCTGGTCTTCTTCTTCCATCACGTTAAAATAGGCCAGACGAATCATTGCAGCAAGTACATACAAAACAGCAATCAGACTTAAAACAATCTGTGTCTGTAAGTATAGTGCGTGAGCAGATAGCGGGTCACTCCAGATAAATCAGGAATACACATCGTATAGCGAAGCATTGCGATTCCTATACATGCCGGCAGCATACCAAAAGCTATCAAATCTGACAATGAATCTATCTGAATGCCAAATTTTTCATCTGTGTTGTGCGGTCTTTTTTGCTTCTGGCTACTTTTCCATCAAATGTATCACACAGTCCGGAAAAAAGCAGAAAAAACATACCAAGGTATGGATGCCCCATCCCATTTAGACAAAGCATAATTCCTATTGTTCCCGACATCAGTGACAAATAAGTAAGTATCACTGTGTAATCATAAAATCCTATCATTTTCATTCTCCAATTTCTTTTTTCTCTTAATCGTTACATATCCTATCAAAACTGCAGTCAGACTTACAAAGATACAGACATAAAAAGACAGGCCTCTGCTAAGCATTTCAAGCTGAAATGCGGCTTCCCTGCTCATAAGCTGCTGATATCCTTCAACATCAGATAATCTGTCACTCCCATTCCTCCGGAATCGGGACACAGTTTGAACCCATAACAACATAAATCTGTGTTGCTAATAACTGTGGAAGCTTTCGTAAATCTCCATGCAATGCTGCAAAGGAAAAAAGTGTTACGATAATCTGCGACAATCTCTGTAACAGATTCAGGATATACACCTTCCATAACATTCTCTTTCCATCAAAAATCACATCCACAAGACTACTATACTTCTCGATAGAACTTCCAGTTTCTTTTCTAACTTATCTGCAAGCCTCCCACAATGAATCATCCGTAAAATCCGGACAAACAAGGTACCGACAGATTCGATCAATGCCTGCCTTCTCAGCAGAAGATAAAAGATAATCCCAAGCCCTGCTAAAGCTAAACCACCTGCCACAATCAGCACTCGACACCCGATACTGAAATTCAGAAAAACTTCCGGAAAAATCAAAATATCTATCAGCCGATCGTCAGAATCGCAAGGGTGTACATAATAAGATTCAGTAGCAGCGCAGCCATAACTACTGTTCCTGCTATTCCATCCTTCAGCATAAAATATGCACTTGCCGGCTGTCCTCCTGAAGCAGATGCGTAATTGCAGAAAAATACACATCTGCCGCCGAATAAACAAAGCCATGGCTTCTCTTGGCCGGATATCCCATATGCCGGACAAGAACTCTTAATGCTTCCCCTTCAAAATAAATAAAACCAAGCATACTTACTGATGCCAGCAGAATACCTTCCCAGGATGCCTCTTTTAAACTTGCCGTCAGTTCGTTCAAAGAGATGCCGCTCCCCCGAAACACCGTATAAATCGTTATTATGGCAAAACAGAAACCACAATAACACCAATTATTTTCTTTAAGTTCTGTTGAATTTATACTTTTTTCTTTCATAAATATGTGTTTCTTATGTATCTTTCCCTATAACTATCCCTATAACTCCAAATCAAATGCATGTAAAACCTGCCTGTTATTCTTGTGAAATATTTCTCTTTTTGTTTGTGTAAGTCTTAACACTAGAGCGTGTTTGAAAAATGCTTTCTGCAAGATGTACATCACAATTTGCGGGAATGATTTTTCAAACACGCTTTAGTTATAACTATAACATACCCCTGTTTTCTTTCCTACTAAATATTTCTAAAGATTTTTAAATATTTAAATTAAAAACGCAGAATACCTAATAATTAAAATATGAACCGGATAAAAAAGATAATTTATCCATTTATTTTGCCTTCCTCTTTCACCGTTATATGTCACTGTCATAGCAAATCCCAAGCAAGAATATAACTCTTTAATAATCGAAAGATATCCCAATCCCGCTCCAAGTATTGGTTTATCATAAAAAATATAAAAAATGTATGCAACAATAATCGCATGATAATCATAATCCAGACTGAGCGCCATCGCTACTGCACACGAAATCCCTACAACAACGATTGAGATACTATACCACAAAACTTTATTGCTAATCTTGTCTTTTACAGCATCAATAATCCAAATTGTAATAAGACATAATGCTAAAGTAAACATGATGTTATTCCAGTATGGATCAAAGAATACTTTTGATGTAAACATGTCAAACGGAACTTCAGATATCACACCAAATAAGCAAAGCGTTAATAAGATACTTCTTCCTATTACTGGTCTTAAAAAATCCTTCTACGATAAAAAACACAAAAATAGGAAATGCAATCCTGCCCAGAATTGAAAAAGATTAGATAAATGCAATAAAAATCCCTTCCCATTTAGAAAAGGGGTTATCAACGCATTGTTTACATGATCTATCAGCATGGATATAAATGCTATATATTTTAACTGTGCCCCATTAAAAATCTGAAGTTTTTTTTAATTTATCATTTTCAAATCGTTTCCTTACTTCCATGATTCCTCCTATCCTCATCTTATGGACAACTACAAAGTCACTCGTGAATGTTAGTAAAAAACAGAAATACGCTTTATTTTCGTACTATTTCTCTCTTCTTGATAGTAAACAAACAGCTTCAACATGGCCGGTTGAAGGGAACATATCTACTGGCTGAATCTCTTTTATGCGGTATCCATTTCCTGTAAGGTGCTTTAAGTCTCGGGCAAGTGTTTCCGGATTGCAGGAAATGTAACCACTTTCTTTGGTCTTAAGCGAAGCAGGGAATCTAAGAACTTCTTATCGCTTCCGGAACGTGGGGGATCCATAAAGACAACATCAGCTTTTTCCTTGTGTGATGCCATTTTTACCATGAAATCTCCTGCATCATCTTTATAAAAACGAATATTTTTTACTTTGTTCTGCTTTGCATTAAAGACAGCATCGCGAACCGCATCTCCATTTAATTCTACAGAAATGACTTCTCCTGCATTATCACTTGCGACCATTCCAATTGTGCCAATTCCACTGTACGCATCAATAACTCTTTCTTTTCCGGTAAGTCCTGCAAATTCAATCGCCTTATTATAAAGAACTTCGGTCTGAATTGGATTTACCTGATAAAATGACTTCGGAGAAATGCGGAATGTCTTGCCGCAAAGCACATCCTCAATATAGCCTTTTCCATAGAGAATCTGCTGCTTATCCCCAAGAACCATGCTAGTATTTCTGTTATTTACATTTGCAATGATCGTTGTGATTTCTGGGTGTTCTTTTCGAAGTGCTTTTACAAAATTATTTTTGGATGGAAATACTGGGGACGCTGTAACTAACACAACCATAATCTGGCCAGTATGATAACCGGTACGAACTAAAATGTGGCGCAAAAATCCATAGCCAGTATCCTCATTATATGGACGCATCTTAAAAGACTTCATAAGGGAAGTTACTGTATTCATGATTTCATCCGCTTTCTGATTCTCAATCAGACAGGAATCGACACGAATAACACGATGGCTACGGTTCTCATAAATCCCTGTAAAGCAGTTGCCGTGGCGGTCTCCTGCTACAACTCCATGTACTTTATTACGGTAATGCCACGGATCTTTCATTCCAATAATCGGCTTTACCTTTCCAAAACTTTTTTAAAAGCTTATTTGTATCTTTCTGTTTCTTCTTTAACTGTTCTTCATATGGCAGGTCAATATACTGGCAGCCACCACATTTTTTTTTCATAAGGGCACTTTTTTACTCACTATTATACCTCCAACAAAAAAGCTCGGAGAGCTTACACCCTCCGAGCATTCGTTCAAGAAATTAAATATTGGAAAACTACAATTATTTAACTGTAACTTTTGCTCCAACTTCTTCTAACTGTTTCTTGATGTCTTCAGCTTCTTCTTTAGAAACTGCTTCTTTGATTGCCTTAGGAGCACCATCAACTACAGCCTTAGCTTCTTTTAATCCTAAACCTGTGATTTCACGAACAACTTTGATAACTTTAACTTTCTGTCCGCCAACTTCTGTTAACTCAACATCGAATTCAGTCTTTTCTTCTGCTGCTTCTCCAGCACCTGCTCCTGCTGCAACTACAACACCTGCTGCTGCGGATACACCAAATTCTTCTTCACAAGCTTTTACTAAATCATTTAATTCTAATACGGATAAACCTTTAATAACTTCAATAATTTCCTGAGTTGTCATCTTATTTCCCTCCATAAATCTTATATTATAATATTAATTATTCAGCTGCTGCTTCGGATTCTGCAGCTCCACCATCTTTCTGCTCTGCGATCTGTTTGATTACGCGGGCAAAGTTTGTAATTGGGGACTGAATGCTTCCCATGAATTTTGCGATAAGTTCGTCTCTTGATGGGATAGTTGCGATTGTTGCAATACCTGCTGCATCGTAGTAAGTACCTTCTACAACACCGCTCTTTAACTCACAGCATTTTGCTTTCTTAATAAAATTAGCAACGATTCTTGCTGGAGCTGTTGCATCATCTTTGGAAATTGCAAATGCGTTTGTTCCTTCCAAATCTTTTACAACGCCTTCGAATTCTGTACCTTCTACAGCACGTTTTACCATAGTGTTCTTATAAACTTTATAAACAACACCTGCTTCACGACACTGTTTACGAAGTTCTGTTACATCAGCTACGGAAATTCCACGGTAATCTACAACTACCATAGATTTAGCTCCGTCAAGCTGAGCCTTAATCTCGTCAACAATAGCTGTTTTAATTCTACTTTAGCCATCTTCCTGGTGCACCTCCTTAAATATTTGTGTGTACCGCCGTCAGTTCATCTTTCGATGAAATAAAAAACTCTCTGTCCAAAGACAAAGAGCAGAAATATTCTAAGAATAAAATTATCTGAATATAACTTCCTCGGCAGGTGTTCTTACTTTTATGCCTTACGGCACCTGCTGTCTTCGGCGTTCATACTTTGGTATGATATCATGGGTACTAAGAGATGTCAAGTGTTTTTTTGAAAACAGACGAAAAACTTATACAATATTATATAAAATGCTTCGTATCACTGCACTCTTAATGCTCAATCGCATTAAGAGCTTGTTCTAAGGCACATTTTTATATAATATTGTATAAAGTTTTTTCTGTATTAGAGCGTGTTTGAAAAATGCTTTCTGCAAGATGTGCGTTACAATTTAGGGGAGATTTCGCCTGAATGAGGGCGGCGTAGCGGGCTACGTCAACTGAATGAAGGCAAAATATACCGCAAATTGGGGCGTGCAGGTTGTAGGAATGATTTTTCAAACACGCTCTAGGCCGTTGCAAAAATGCACTGACCATGGTTATGCTATCACCTGCTATTAAGGGAGATTTGGAGATTGCTGTTTGGGACTATGATTAAATTCAATTCATCTAAAAATCATCCAAAGACAGCTTCCGAATTAAATGGTAAATTAATAGTTATTTCCGAAGAAATATTCATATGGATTTATATATCCATTGCCATTGTCATTTCCAGAATTTCCATTGCCATAACCATAGTCTCCGGAATTTCCATTGCTATTACCAGAGTTGCCATTGCTGTTTCCATTATTATTTCCATTATTGGAATCATTGCTGGAATCGCTGGAGTTATCTGTTGTTACATCGCTGAAATCACTCTTTTACCAAGAGTTACTGTAACAGTCTTTTCTTTGTATGTTCCGCTCTGGTTTGCTCTCTTAAATGTGATTTTTACTTTTGTATTAGCTTTTTTCAGTGCCAGTTTTTCTTTTAAGCCGGACATTGTAGATACGTTGTTACCCTCAAACTTGGTAATGACATCGCCTGCAGAGATTCCTGCTTTTTCTGCTGGTGATCCGCTGACTACCTGTGATACATAGATTCCGCTAGGGATTCCAAGTGCGCTGGAATAAGATTCATTAATGTCACGGCCTACGACTCCAAGGAATGCAGCATCTTTTGTGCTTACGCTGCTGGCATTCATTAATCTGTTAAGATAGTTTTAGCTGTAGTGATAGGAATCGCATATCCCATACCTTCTACGGATGTATCTTCTAACTTCGCATTGTTGATACCTACAACCTGACCATCCATATTAATAAGTACACCACCACTGTTACCAGGTTGATTGCGGCATCTGTCTGAAGAAGGTTCATTGTTCCATCTGTTAAAGATATTTCTCTGTTCTTTGCACTGACTACACCAGTTGTAACGGACTGTCCATATCCCAATGCATTACCGATTGCTACAACTTCTTCTCCAACTTTTAAGTCATCGGAGCTTCCGAGTGTTGCTACCTTAATCTTTGATGCTGTGGAATCTTTAATATCAGATAACTTTACAGAAATTACTGCAAGGTCAGCACTGGAGTCTGTTCCGACTACTGTAGCTTTTGCTGTTGTATCATCTACAAATCCTACGGTGAGGGAAGTGGCATCAGATACTACATGATTATTTGTTGCGATCATAAGATTATCTTTTGTCTTTGCAACGATAAATCCTGAACCTGCTCCTTCTGATTCCTGTGTACCAAAGCCATAATAATTGGAAGACTGAATTGTGCTTGTAATAGATACAACAGATGGCATCACTTCATTAACTACACTTGCTACATTACTGCTGGAGCTGCTTGAGCCGCTTGATGATGTCTCGCTCTTTGCACTTGTTGTTCCCGATGTTGTTTCAATTCGATCTGCTGTAGAAGGATATAATTTATCTTTTGCTACGGACACTCCTACAAAGCAGGCTCCCGCTACAAGACCAAATACTGCTGCGGATGCAACTAACTTAGCGGCTTTCTTACCCATTCCGTTCTTATTATTTTTACTGCCATTCTTTCTCTGTCTGCGTCTCTTATCAGGTTCCGGCGGGATATTCCCATAATAATTTTCATTATTATAAGTACTCTCATCTCTCCATCCGTGGCTGCTATAAGAATTATTATAAGTATCGTTGGAATTATTTCCGTTGTCATACTGATAGGAACTGCCACCTGTACCTTGTTCTCTGTAAGAATACCTATGACTCTCTGTATTCTCCTGTGTTACCGATTCCTCAATCGGTGTTACATCTATAGCTACCTGCTGACTGTTGTTTTCCTGGTTATTTATCCTGTTGTTCTCTAAATTCTCATTATGGAATCCATTTTCAAATTCGTTCATAATGTTATCCCCTTTCCTAAGTTTGTAACCTTATCTTAGCAATGATGTGTGATAAATTTGTGTTGTATTTATGGCAAATTTATGGATTTCTACTGATTTTGCAGCTTTTTCACACTTTTTTCGTAAAAGCAGGAAAAGAAATAACCTTGTGGAATGCCCTATTCTATTGTATAATAAGTTAGAAAATTATCCCAGTAAGAGGTATATTACGCCCTTTTTTCCATATATATATCCCTTTTGGGTGATGGAGGTACACTTTTATGATTAAAGAGAATCAAAAATATCTTAACCGGTTCCACGTCGTTCTTGATGCACTGGTTATTTATTGTTCCTTTTGTCTTAGTTACTATATTCGATATATATGCCCTCTTTTTAAAGACATTTTTCCTCGTTTTGGTTACTGGCGGCAGTTGTGGCAATATCAGGGTATACTTCTTGTTCTGATTCCTGTATACCTTATTTTATATGCAAAGTTTAATTTATATAAACCAAAAAGATTTCAAAATAGGACTTCAGAGTATGCGAATCTCATTAAGGCGAATTCCATTGGAATGGTTTTCTTCTTTATATATATAATCTTTATGAAGATTCCCCATGTTTCACGAAGTCTTCAGTTAATGTTCTATGTTCTTTCCATGCTTCTTACCATTGCTGAAGGGCGGCAATCCGTTATGCATTAGAAAGAACTCGCAGAAAGGGATTTAATCTTAAACATGTTGTTGTTATTGGTTTCAGTGCAGCAGCCGAAGCTACATCGACCGTATTAAGTCAAACCCACAGTGGGGCTACACCATTCACGGTATTTTCGATGATAATCTCAAGGCTGACTTTTCTTACCGCAATACTTTTTGCATTGGTAAGTTAAAGGATGTAGAAAAGTTTCTTCAGAACACTTCTATGGATGAGGTGGCAATCGCACTCAGCTTGAAAGAGTATTATAAACTGGGAGATATGGTTGCTATCTGCGAAAAGTCTGGTGTGCATACAAAGTTTGTTCCAGATTATTATAAATTTATTTCTACTAACCCAGTTACTGAGGATTTGAACGGACTTCCGGTTATCAACATCCGTAATGTTCCGCTTACAAATACTGTAAACAAATGTATCAAACGTCTTGTGGACATTATTGGTTCTATCGTTTGTATCATTCTCTTTTTCACCCGATTATGGCTGTTGTTGCTGTTCTCGTTAAAAAGAGTTCCCCAGGACCAATTATTTTCTGTCAGGAACGAGTCGGTCTTCATAATAAACCTTTTAAAATGTACAAGTTCCGATCGATGGGAGTACAGTCTGCCTCTAAGGAACAAAAGGCCTGGACAGTACACAACGATCCCCGGGTCACTCCCGTGGGAAGAATTATCCGTAAGACCAGTCTTGACGAACTGCCACAGTTATTTAATGTATTAAAGGGTGATATGAGTCTCATTGGTCCACGGCCAGAACGACCTCTTTTCGTTGAGAAATTTAAAGAGGAGATTCCTCGTTATATGATAAAGCATCAGGTACGTCCCGGTATGACAGGATGGGCACAAGTTTGCGGCTTCCGTGGAGACACATCCATTGAGGGACGAATTGAACATGACATTTTTTATATTGAAAACTGGACATTATCTTTTGATATTAAGATTCTATTTCTTACTGTATTTAAAGGATTTGTCAATAAAAATGCTTACTAACACAGATTTTTTAACTAATGAATGTACTCTCCGAAACATTCCATAAACCTATTAAATTTCCAGAAGTACCTATGACAGAATGGAGGCATATTTTATGAAATATGGTTCAATATATAGTAAAGATAACATTGAAAACAAATATAACTATTCCAGCACAGGCGGCAGACGAAGTTCTCAGAATAATTTCGAAACTTCTCACGACCATCATACACATTCCACATTGAATACTGATGGCCTGCTTCGAAGTTCTTCCGGTACAGGATATCATTCCTCTGGTTCTTCTATAAAAAATTCTGGCAAACCATCAACAAAGAAGTCCTCTTCCCAGAACAAGCCTGATACAAAGTCTCAAAAGCGGCAGACTTCTGGCGGACGAGCTTTAACTTATCATGAACGTAAAAAAAGAAAAAACGGGGATGTTTTCCCTTCCTTCTTTTAATCATTCTTTTAATTGCCGGGGCGGTTTTGCATTCCGTTTCTCATTAAAAGGTGCATTCTCCAAAATAGAAAAATATCCTTTAGATAAAACAAGTGTAACTGTAAATGATACGGATGCTAATATAAAAGATTATCAAAATATTGCTCTTTTTGGCGTTGATAGTCAGGATAATAAAATTAAAGATAAAGGTTCCCGTACCGACTGTATCATCATTGCCAGCATCAATAAATCAACCAAAAAGGTAAAATTGATGTCTATTTACCGTGATACCTATGTAAGTATTGATGGCGAATACGATAAGATTAATGCAGCATATTCTTATGGCGGACCAGAACTTGCCCTTCGCACAATTAACCGTAACCTGGATTTAAATATCACAGATTTCGCCACAGTTAACTTTAAAGCACTAGCCGATGCTGTTGATGTGCTTGGCGGCATTCCATTGACCATTAATTCCGAAAAAGAATTACAGAATTTAAATGATTATATTGGTAATATGAATCATATTAATGGTGGAAATTCTCCGAAAGGTTTGAAAAAACCGGAACTTATACCTTCGATGGTAATCAGGCTGTTGCTACTCTCGTATCCGCTACATGGAAGGCGGAGATCACGCAAGAGCTAACCATCAGCGACTTGTTCTTGAAGGTATTATGAATACAGCTAAAAAACAGCCGCTAAAACTTGGAAAGTTAATCAGTACTGTTCTTCCACAGTGTAAAACGAGCCTCTCTAATGACGCTCTCACAAAGCTGACTCTTTCCATGGCACGTTGTAAGATAGAAGATTCGCAGGCTTATCCTTTTAAATCTGAAGATGAACGATATAACGGCATCTATTACGGTTTTCCAATTACAGCCCAGACAAATGTAAAAAAAGCACACGAATATCTCTTTGGTACGAAAGATTATAAACCAACAGAAGAGCTTCAGAAGATCAGTGCGAAGATTAAGGTTGTAACGGATTATATTGGGATTACGGAATAGCGCCATATAATACCCTATATCTGTGGCCTCGGAGCAAGGTTTGGATGCAAGCGCATAAGCGAGCATTCAAACCGCCGCGACTAAAGTCACAGATATAGGATATCTTCTCTTTGGTGTTTCGTCTATTTGCTTACGGCAAATCACTATTCTTCGTAATAATTAAACTTCGGTGTTGCCTGTATCTGACAGGATGCTTTCATTGTTCTTCTATTTTTATGAAGTTGTACGTTAATAAGAAGCATTTCACCGTTTTCTACCATTTCCTGAATATCATCTTCTGTTAATTCTTCATAATCCTCTGTTATCATATCTGCATATTTGAGTTCAAGATATACATCACACATATTTCCTAATGATTTGTGATATTCGATTTCATCTGGGTCAAGCTCATTTTCACTTTCTGCTGGTGCATATCCGTAGGACATAATAATCGGAATTCCCAGTTCTTTTGCAAGTTTACGGATTCCATCCATGAGCGGTTTCATATCCTCAGAATCTTCTACTGAGAGTATATTTTCAATATTATCAATAAATACCACTGGCTTATGTGCTCCCTCTGTTACGATGGAACGAATAAGTTCTGCTAATATATCTCCTGCGGAGGCATCTTCCATATTTTCTACATATTCAGACACTGCTTCCTGATCAAGTACAAAAAGATGTTCACTGATTCGTCCTCTGTACCAATTCAATTCATCTTTTAAAGAACGAATATCTGCGCCTTTTTCTCCTGTCATGATTGCCATAGAGGATACTGCTTTTTCTTCATCTTTTTTTATTCATTTCATAGCTGAGACGAGAGATAGTATCTACCATAAGGTCATAGCGGGTAAGCTCTGTTGAAATATAAAGTACATCTACACCGCTTTCTGCTGCCCGGTCGGCTATCTGCTGCATAAATCCGTTCTTTAAATACTGAGGTGTAGCATCTACAAAGTAACTTCCTTTATGAAGGCCATAGCGGAGCATTGCATCTAAACGTTTGAATCCTGTGCTTAACTTTCTGTTTTCCTGTGTATCTACAATATACTCTTCAAATTTATCCATAAAGCTTGCAGAGTTTTTGAGAACAAATGGATTGCGGACACTTACCTGGAATTCTTTTTCTTCGACATTCTTTCCTGTTAGAACTACTGCGCTAAATTCTCTTTCTTCTTTTTCTGGAGCTGTTTTTTCCTTACGTTTTACAATATTCTTGTGTTTTCTGGAATGTGATGTTCTCTCACTGTGTGCAGGCTTCTTCGTCTGTGAAGATGTCCTCTCTGCCTTTTCCGGTCTTGTTTTTTCTACCTGAATTGTGTCTTCTGATTCAGAAATGTATTCTGCTTCCTTGTATTCTGCTTTTTCTCTATTTTCTTAGAAACTCCCTTATTTGCTATCTCTTTTTCCTCTGTCTCAGAGCACTCACTATTTGCTGCCTCTTTCTCTTCTGTCTCAGAGTATTCTCTATTTGCTGCCTCTTCTTCTGTCTCAGAGAACTCCTTATTTGCTGCTTCTTCCTGAGCTGCCTCTGAGGTCTCTCCCTCTTCTTCCTCAGAGTTTTCCTCTTCACTGCTTATTTCTTCCTCAGAAGCTTCTTTTAAAATACTTTCTGGCTGTTCTGATACATCTTCGGCACCTTCCGTCTTATCAGATTCGTCTCCGTTTTTTCTGCAGAGTTTTCTTCTAAATTCTCCTCAGAAACTGCCTCTTTTTCTGTTTCTTCAGATTTGTCCTGACTGCTTTCTTCTAAAGTTTCTTCATTTGCAGGTTCTTCTAAATCTTCCTCAATAAAGTCTTCATCCATAGCAAGTTCTAATTCTCGCTCGAGGTCATCTTCATCTAAATCTTCTAAATCTTCAAGAGCATCTTCTTCTGTATCTAACGCGGATACCGCTGCCTTTTTCTTCTTGCCATTTTCCTGTTCTTCAAGCCATGCATCAAGTGCTACTTCTGAACCAGCAAGTTCCAGTAAGAGCATTCTTTTTGCACGCTCATAGACTTCACCCTCCAGGCCAAGAGATGCCAGATTATCCAAAGCTTCATCTATCTCTGCCTGTGTGTGGTCTCCAAGAACTAATTCGCCCGGATCAACATATTCAAATTCTTCCGCTTCTTTTTCTGAAACTTCAGAATACTCAGGCTGTTCTTGTACTTCTTCTGCTGTCGGCGCAGGGGTTATCTCAGAACTTTCTTCTGTTGCTGTCTGTTCCCCGGCTGTTGATGCACTCTCTTCCATCGGCTGTTCTATTGCTTCTTCCACTTTCGGAAGTTCTTCTGATTTCTTCTCTTCCTCTGCTTTCCCGGCTTTCTGTGCCGCTTTTAACTGCTCTGCTGCCAATGCTTCTTCCGCTGCCTTAAGCTGTGCCTTTAATTCTTCAATGGAAGGACTTTGACTTTCTTCGGACTCCTCTTCTATATCTAATTCATCAAAGTTTAAATCATCCTCGCTCAGTTCTTCCTCTGTCTCCGATATTGATTCAGCCTTCTTCTGTACTGCGTTTTCTTGTGCCTCTTTTGCAAGTTCTACTGCTGACTTTGTTTCTCTGGCTTCCTGTGGCTCTGGCTTAGCTGCCTGCTGTGCTGCCCTGGCAAGTTCTACCGCCGACATTGGCTGGCTCTGTGATTCTGACTGTGAACTTTCCACTGCTGGTTCCCTCGTTCCTGCCATTCCACTTCCAACAACACTGCCTGCACTTTCTCCTTCAAATGCCATCGGTGCCGTTTCAGCTGTAGTACCTGTTTCCGTCTGCGCCAAAGTTTCTTGTGTTTCTTCTGAGTCAGAAGACGTATTTCTGGAAATAACTTCTCCGATCAAAGATTCCATATCTTCCTGCGTCACAGCTCCGCCAGTCTGACTCATTAGATTTTTCAAGTTTTCGAAAATCGTCTCGTTAATTAATCCTAAGTCTGCATTGGCATCTTCAGCCAGAATCATCTCTGCATTTTCCTGTACTACTTCCTGGCTAATCATACGAAGCATATCATCTGAAATGCCGGCATTCCCTGTGATTGGCTGGTTTGCTGTGCTGTTGTTCCATCTCCCTGTCCGGCAGACTCCTGACTATTCTGCTCTCCTGCTGTCTGATCTGGTGTGATTCCAGCCTGTTCCAGAATCTCATCTGGTAACTCATCACTGATATCTTCTGGAGCCACTCCCGCTTCAATCTGTTTTTCCCGATAAAGTTCTTTCTCTATCTCTAATTTTTCCTCTGGTGATAAATCTTCATAATCTTCAAAAGAAACGAGTTCATCACTGTTCTTTTCCATATAATTTAAAATTTCCTGCTGATGAAGTGCAAATTCCATCGGATCTTTTCCGCGCTTTCTTGCCTCTTCCATAAGACGTTCTGCTCTCTTTTCTGCCTCAAGCTCATCTGATCCTCTTCTTTGGCCTTCGCGATTGCTTCTGCGGCTAACTGAGAAGCTGATTTGGTTTCTGGCATCTTCATCTCTT